>Ga0310345_10000089_pt1 | contig 192460 bp, 117 predicted proteins | sample HC15DNA20500_MG_FD_204667 | JGI IMG/M metagenome (GOLD analysis project Ga0310345, IMG submission 204667) | Marine microbial communities from station ALOHA, North Pacific Subtropical Gyre - HC15-DNA-20-500_MG | ecosystem: Environmental > Aquatic > Marine > Oceanic | place: Pacific Ocean... | reverse complement strand
GGTGACTTTTTCAGTCGATACGGGCGGTAAAGATCTGCTTTCAACTCGATGCCATCCCGCGTCGTCAGCGGCACGGCTTTCTCGATCATCACGGCATACTGTGAAGGTCGTGCATTCAGTTCACTCGCGAGAAATGACGGCAACACCAGGTACGCCGTCCAGACCATGATGGCCGGGAGCGTGAGTAGACTTGCTCCAGTCCAGATCCCCGCAACCAGAACTCGTCGCATGAGTGGTCGCGACGTCTCCTGATTCTCCATTCGTCGAGCGCGCGTTCGATAGTAGTGACTCAAACAGAGCACATAGCTGGCGAGAACCCAGTGAAAGAAGATCGGGATTGAGCGTCCCGTCCAGCGTTCGGCTGGGTAGAGACTCATCCGCACGGAATAGCGAATGACCATCACGCTGAGATAGACGATGCCGAGAAAGAGCAGAATCTGCCCGAGCAATCGATGCGGTCGAGCATACCAGGTCCACTGGCGTGAAATCCCCAGGTTGATACGCAGTATCAGCGCGATGATCAGGACCTGACTGGTCAGGAGCCAGGGATAGGGAATGAGCCCGGAGAACCATTCCGGCGACGGCGGAAGAAAATCACCGAGTCCGGTCTCGACGAGGATCTGCCCGAAGACACGCAGGCAGAACAGGGCGAGCAGTCCCCAGAGTGCGAATGGTATCCAGCTTTCCTTCGGCGGTTCGATCTCTCGGGGCCCCGTCATGGTGTCTCCGCGTTATTGAATCGACGAAGAAACGCATCGGGCCGATTGACGGTCAGCGGACATTTGCCGTGCACGGTGGCCGGCAGATCGAGCTCTCCCCGGTTGCCAAACATCAGTGGTGGGGTAATGACGTCGTGCTGAAGGAGATGCGTGCCAAATGCTCCTTCGTGACCGATAAGAAGTTCGCCCGCTGCGCTCGCGGCCGTCATTCCCAGTCGAGTCAACACGCTCGTTTCGCCGACCTGTGCTCCGACAACCAGTCGAATTCCTCGCGCCCTGGCCTGCTCGATCACCCGTAGCGAGCGAAGGATTCCGCCCATCTTGGAGACCCGCAGATTGATGATCCAGCGTGCGGGATGGTCTTCCAGCTCAGAGAAGTCTTCGCACCGCAGGAAGCTCTCGTCGAGAATGATCGGACGCTGTAACCGGTCAGCCAGCTCGCTCATGCCGACATAGTCGCGGGCCTGAAGCGGTTCTTCGATGGCATGGAACTGAGACTTCAATGGTTCGAGCGACGCCGCTGCAGTTGCCGCATCCTGCCACAAATTGTTGGCATCGACACGAGTTTGCCTGGGTGACAGTCCGCTCTCGGCCAGCATTGTCAACTTCTGCTGGTCCCGAGCCACGTCTCCGGAAAGCTTGATCTTGAACTGTTCGAAGCCGAGAGCTTTGTATTGGTGAAGTTGCCTGGCGAAGGCTTCCGTCGATTGATCGCCAATGACGGCGGTATAGCGGAACGGTTTGTCGATCGGCGAGAGCCCCAGCAGATCCTCAATCGACTTCCTGGAACTTCGACACCGCAGGTCGAGCAAGGCCGCTTCGATCGCACACCAGCAGGCCGGTGCGTTATCAATCTCAGACTCGAACTCGTCAGTGACGCTTCGCAGGCCGTCGAGATCGCGAACAAGTTGCACGACGTTCGCATGGACCCGCTGGAAGAACGCCTGGCAACTCTGAAGATCCTCCCCGGTCACGTATGAGCGCGGGCAGCCTTCGCCGTAGCCGATGATCCCCTGCTCGTCCTCGGCCTCCGCCCAGACGCTCAACGTCTCTGAGCGTTCCGCACCTGCGTGACGGAAGGTCACGGCAAACGGGATTCTCAGTGCGAACAGCTCAAGACGAACGATCTTCACGAACAGGCTCCCGGGATCCGCGTTGGCGAGGAGAAACTGTTCGTCGATTGTCACGGATTCGGCGTCGCATCACAACAGTTCAGCGATGCTCGGGATCTCTACGCCGAAGCCACGTTGAGTCGCGGCCGCTCTTCGGTGAGAACGCCTTCGGTGATACGGAGTTTGCGTTCGGCCGACTCGGCAATCGAATGATCGTGCGTGACAAGAATCACCGTCTGGTCAAACTGTCTCTGACACTCCCGCAGCGTTTCCATGACCATGGCTCTCGAATCGGGATCGAGATTGCCGGTTGGTTCATCAGCGAGAATCAGTCGCGGAGTCGAGATGAGCGTCCGTGCCAGAGCCACGCGCTGCTGTTGACCCGCACTCAGTTCTGACGGTTTGTGATCAGCTCGATCCGCGAGTCCGAAGCGTTCGAGCAGTTCCAGAGCCCGGTTCCGCTGCACGGCGGCATCGGCGCGGCCAATTGTCAACGGGAGTTGAACATTCTCCAGCGCGGTCAGCCATGGCACCAGATTGAAGTTCTGAAAAACGAAGCCGATCTTTTCGTTCCGGAACCGCGAACGAGCGGCGACGTTGAGGGCGTAGAGATTCTCTCCGAGCACGGAGACCGTCCCTGAAGTCGGAGCCAGCATGCCACCGAGCATCGAAAGCAGAGTCGTCTTTCCGCTTCCACTCGGGCCGACAATCGCGACGAACTCACCCTGTTCAACGCTCAGCGTGGCCGGCTGCAAAGCGATGACGCTGCGGCCGCGTCGCTGATACTCTTTGGAAACGTTCTCAATTTGAATCATGAATTGACCTGTGAAGCTTATACATCCTGAAAACAGACGGACGGATCGAGATGACCGGCTTTCCGAGCCGGGAAATAGCTGAAGAGCATGGCCACGATCAGAGCCGAGATCAGTCCCCAGCCGATTGCCTGCAGCGACAGACCGAGCGGAACATCGACCACCATTGGACCGCAGACAAACGCGAGGACGGCTCCAAACAGCAGCCCGACTGCGCCACCGACGACACCAATTAAAGAGGCTTTCATCAGGACGAGTCTCTGCAACAGAGCAGGCGTGGCGCCGAGTGCGAGCAGCGTGCCGAGTTCGCGGCGGCGTTCGGACACATTGGCGAACATCACGCTGGCGATGCTCGCCCCGCCGACGAGCATCAGAATCGCAAACAACAGATACGACAGCCTGCTCATCAGCCGATTCATGCTGACCTGAGCCTCGACAAGCTGCGAGATCGTAATCACCCGGGCATCGGGAAGAAGCTCTTCGAGTTCGGCCACGAGTCCATCGGTCACGTCTTCGCAGCATCCCATCACTTCAATCACGTTGACGACCGGACCCATTCCTGAAAGATCCTGAACCGTATGCAGATGAGCGAAGACCCGCTGATCGTCGACTGTTCCCGAAGCGGGAAGAACAGCCGCGACGGTAAACGATTCCCCCATGATCTCGATCTCATCCTCTTCACTCACGTTGAGTTCGCGAGCCGCATCGGCTCCGACGAGGATGGAAAACGGGGCGAGATCGTGGACAACGCGGGTCTTGGCGTAAGACTTGAGATCCTGCATATCGGCATCGGCCAGCTGGCAGGTTCGTCCCGTGCAATTCTCGTGCTTGCTACCCAGCTTCGTCTCTTCCATCTCCTGAAACATCAGGTCGACGCTCTGCCAGGAGGACTTCTGAAAGAACTCCGTCCGCGGGAGAATCCCGGTCAGGGTGACATCCTTGTCATCGATCCTGGTCTGCAGGCAAAGCTTGGGAGCCATCTCCTCGACGCCAACAGCCTGAGCCAGAATGATGGTGGTGACGTATTCTTCGGGCAGCGTTTCGTTGTGAAGATCGGCTGCGTAGTAGTCCTGCAGATCGGCCGACTTCGGAAGAACCAAAAGATTGGCTCCCAGCTCATTCATCTGCCGGGCGACCTGGGCTTCCGAAGACGTGGCGATACTCTGCACGGAGACCAAGGCAGCCACCCCCAGCGCTACGGCCAAAAGAGCCGCAATCGTGGGAGCGGGTCGCTGCAGGATCTCTTTCCAGACCAGAGACCGGATTGTCATTTTCGTCTCACTCGAATTAGAGGGAATATTGCGACAAGTAGAAACAGACTGGAAACCAGGCTGCCGCGATGAGCGGGTGGGTTTATCGGCTCTGCTTCTTGCACTTTTCGCAGTTACAGCTCCCTGAGGAATGCACCTTCTCGGCAAGAACGTCGAAGGTGGTATCCTCGTCGAAGGTGCCGAGATGGCGGCCTGGAGGAGCGAACAGAATCGTTTTCGGCTGCTCCAGATCAGTGCTGACCTTCACGCGGGCGAAGAAGTCCTTTTCCTGGGGATCGCAGGCGGAGACACGAATATGCTCCGAGCGATCGGCGAAGTCCTCGCTTTTCAGAAAATTGCTCGCGGCGGAACTCGGCTCGGCAGCTTCATCGGGAAGCAGGCTGACGACCGCAATCTTGCCGTTCTGGAGCGCCAGTACAACGTCGGCATAACGCGGCGAAAGAATCGATCGCTTCAGTTGAGCCGTCGAAACGTTGCGGTGGTAGATGCACGTTACCGCTCCGTTGGGAGCAACACCAATGACCGACGGCAGCGGGAGTCGGCGGGCATCGAATTTCTCAACGACGGCCGAATCGTCTTTGCTGTGAACGTGGACTTTCTGCCACCCGGCCTGATCGGCATAGTCCTTGACGTGCGATTCGACCGCCGACTGCATCCGACGGGTCAGAGAGTCGTCGTTCCGATAGAACACGTAATACGTGTACTGATCACTCTCGCCATCCCGCTTGAGCCCGTCCGCTCCGGTCGCTTCTGCTGACAGTCCAACGGCCCCGGTACCGCTCAGAAGAGTGATGGCTCCAGTCCAGACAAGAAATTCGCGTCGCGCGATGAAGGTATTCATAACAATCCTCCTGCAGAGGTATCGGTAAAATGGAAAAGAAAGCATCCTTCAGATTCATCGAAACATCGCCGGGCTGTTCGCCAGCCAAGATCCGAAACTCCCGCGGCTTGTCGCACTCACCGACGCCAGCCGGAATGAGTGTAAATGTGACAAAACCACCGTCAGGCGTCTATCCGATTTAGTGGCGGTTTTTCGCGCCGATGGCGAGAACACTCCCCGGACAGCCGTCGACATTGAATTCAGCAAGAACTTCATAGTCAAGCAGGGAAATCAGCCACAAGGTTCCGTCCCCGGAATTACTGAGACAGGCATAGGCGGCATCGCTGTCGAAGGCGATGGAATGATGCCCGTAGTGGCCATCGATTTTCGTCGGCCCCACGACGAGCGTCCGGGCCACCTTCGCATCGCTGAAATTCCGGTCTCCATCGGGATCGAGGTCGACAATCGTCAGCAATTCCTCACCTTCGCCAGCTTTCCGGTCCTGAAACAGGAATGCGAGCCGCTTTCCAGCCGCCGTAAGGATGGTTTGCGGAGTGGTCAGCGAGAGCCCATCGGCGACATCGATAGGCAGTTTCACGACCTCCGGATTCTTCGCTTTCGAGTCCAGCAGACAGAGGGCCGAGGATGCGCCCATGCCAGTGCTGAACAGGACGTAGTTGCGATGAGTCGAGAACGCGCCCGTTCGAAGCGGCTTCTCGGTTTCCGGATCGACTCCAAGGTCGATGTGATGGATTTTGACGTGTTCCGGACGTCGCTGAACGTTCGAATCGACATCGACCCAGCAGATCCCTTCCGTCGGAGCGAAAAAGACGCGACCGGAGTTGGCTGTTGCCCCATGGATGACTCCCGACGGAAGCGTGAACGTATATCCGCTCGCACTGTTCCCGGATTTTCGCAGATTTACGACATCGACCCGCCCGGCATTCGGCCCGCCGCCGTCGATCCAGGTCGAGTAGGCAACACGATTCTTCACCGCAGCCATCGTGATGTGATTACCTCCGCCCGAAAAGAACCGTCCGGCCTTTTTCGATCGGCGGGCGAGATCGTCAGGGAAGAACTGCGTGAAGCCATTGCTGGTATCGTTGGCGAGGTAGAAGGCTCCATCGTAGGTATAAAGATGGGCCGGGTTTCCCTGTTCGGTATCCAGCTGCTTCGTAAGAACTTCCGGGGGGTGTTCGAAGTGCCAGTCGTAGTGATCGCCATGGGAATGACCGACGACACCCGTATCCACGGCGACCCAGCCACTTTCCAAAGCACCATCGTCGTTGTCCCGAACACCGACGAGCAGCTTGCCTTCGAGAATCTCCATTTGGACGAGGTTCTGCTTTTCGGGATCAAGTTCCGGAAACTGTTCGATCTCAGCGGGTGCGAGTTCCCAGCTTCCTCCTTTGGTCACATCGCCCCACTTCAGGCTCGCGGTATCGCGGTCCTGCCAGAAAACACGGACGACCGGATCCGGCCGTTCTTCAAGATCGTACTGACTCAAAGGAACCGGAGGGGCAGCAGTCGAAACTGCAGGCAGAAGCAGCCCCCAACAGGCCAGCGCGCACAATGGATTCCGCATCAGGTTCATTATTGAAATCTCTTGGAATGTCATTCGTTATCTCTTTCGATGTTGCCCGCCAAAGCTGGGCGAGATGTCTTTTAGAATTGTTAGAACGGGCCTCCCTGCCCTTCCTGGTAGCGTCCTTTTCCCGACCCAAGTTCAACCAGACTCCATTCCACCGGCGAACGGGAATTGTCCACCCAGTAGAAACGCGTCTTCCCGCCCGGCCCGCGATATAGCAGCGGACTGCTGGAGATCCGCGGGTTCTCGGCAAGGGACGGATTCCGCGCGAAAAACTCGGACAAACGTCTCTCGTCGGAGGTCTGCATCTCCGTTTCACGCGTCCAGTGCACTCCGTCGTCCGCGATCCCCTGTGGAATCGCGACCGGGCTGGGCGTGTCGCATTGCTCTTCTGTTGCATGGCCACAGCCGAAGGTGGCAGCAGCCAGTGGGAGCGCCAGCGTGAACAGAAACCGAAATCGCCGGGTGTGGACCAGCTGTTGCCTCTGTCCCTTAGAACTCACCAAGGACCTCCCCGTCTGCCCGACTGAAGAGGTTTTGCAGGGTTTCGCCGTGGACGTTCTCGCTGATGAAACGGACACTTCCGTCGCACAGACAGAGCTGAGCCCCACCCTGATGGAGACTACGTGGACCGGAAAGAACTTCGCCGTGGTGGGTCACATCCGGCCGATGCGAATTCGGTGTCAGATAGCCGTGAATAAGCGTGTGGTAACCAGTACTGCTGATCCACGAGCCTGCCCTTCGTCCTTCGAAATCGATCGACGAAGCCGCACTGGTCATCATTGCACTCGCGTTCACGGTGCAGGCTCCCCCGCCGCTGATGCGGGCCATCTGACGCTGGGGATCGAGCAGCGTTGTCGTATCGGGCTGCCGCAGTCCGAACAGCGTTTCCGCCATCAACGCGGTGTTGCTCGTCCCGTCAGTCAAATCCCGAAAGCGAGTTCGAGAGCCACGCCAGAACAAGCCGTCATTGTCGCTGCTGCAGTAATTCAACTGACGACCGGAACCGCCGTTGAGCAGATAGTTGCTCCCCGCCCAGACATCGGAATTGTCGTCGACCCAAATAGGGGTGCCGGCATCGCTCGGACAGAGCAACACGTTCAAAGGCTGCCGGGCGACGAACGCTATGGCCGGATTCTGCATGGGAGCCCAGGGCATTCCGGTATTCACCGGCTCGTCGAAATCGATCAGATCCTGCAGATTCCCCTGCTCGACGAACGGAAGGAGCTGAGCCAGCGCCGAATAGGCGTAGAGAGAGCTGCCGGACTGATTCGGCATCGCCGAATGGGTGTCGTGATAGTTGTGCAGAGCGAGGGCGAGTTGCTTGAGATTATTCTTACAGCTCGAACGCCGGGCTGCTTCTCGGGCCTGCTGAACGGCGGGAAGAAGCAGCGCCACCAGAATCGCGATGATCGCGATCACAACCAGGAGTTCAATGAGTGTGAAACCATCTCGTTTAAAATGCATGGTAGGTCTCCGAAGGCGGAAAGGAACGTTAACGATGTGCAGAACTCCCGCGAAAAGCCTTCGCCGCGAACGTACCGCCCTCTCGGACTGGTCGGGTTCGAATACGGACCGCACGTCGCGGACGAAGGGACTTCTCACGAAGAAAACGGCGCAGTTCCCTGTTGGCCCCATCGGGCCATCAGCGATCATCCGGCAGTCATCGCCGGTGCGCAGTTGCATTGCACATCTCTCGAAGAATTCACGTGCCCTGCTCAGGCGACCCCGTTACGAGTCGCGCAGCCGATGAGAAGGTCTGCTTTGCAATTGGCTGCAAGCACGGGCCTCTCATGTCTATCAAGCAGGACGTTCAGACCGCTTCCGGTGGAGCACGCGGCTGGCAATAGCGGACCAGCTCGCCGGGGAGTTGAGGCAGGACAGGCAAGACAGCCTGCGTACAAAGCAATTCGGTCGAAACAAGCTCGACCAACGCAACCACGGACGCATGATGCAGCGTGTACCACTGGCAGACCGGACAGGAGTCGTGGTCATGATCCGGCGACAGAGGCGTATCACCTGATTCCGGCTCGACTGGAGCAGCAGCGTGGTGATGGCAGCAGGACGAATGAGAGCAAGTCGATTCTGCAGCTTCGAACCGACCATGATCGTGATGCCCGCACGTAACAACGTGCCAGGCATTTCCGCCCGTCCACAGGGAGGAAATCCCCGCGATGAGCAGCATGATCAGGAATGGTCGGCGAGCAGCGCGCATCATTTCTCGTTTTACTCTAGCGTCCGACCAGTCGCTTCGCGGATTATGTGAGGCATCGGTCTGGATTACAAGTGAAAAGTTCTTGAATTTCCGTCTTTGAAATCCAGAACGTCTCCTCGCTGAGTTACGAAATTCTGGCGACAGCTGTTGACCCCAATCGCCCCGATTTTTGAAGAACTGTCCGATCACCTCACAAAGAATGTCTAAGCGGCGTCGATCGCGTCGAGCCGAAGTTGCCGTTCGGATTCGAGGACAACATTCTTCGCCAGCGCAAACTGATGCGACCGACTCTCAAGGAAGTGCATCAGATAGCCAGCGGTATTCGGAAGCACGATGAGATCCCCTCGCCCGATCCCCGCCGGGAAACGCAATCGCCGCAGGAGAATTAGATCGGACTCTGTGCAATATGCTCCGGCCAGGTACCCTTCTCGGGCCGCGGTATCGGACGATCGTGGATCACGCAGCAGAATCGGATCGACCAGGAAATCATCGCTACCTGTTCGACACTGCGTCCGATTCATCGCCAGCCCAAACAGATGATCCCCGTTGGAAAGCTGCTTGCAGAACTCGACCCGTGCGATGGTCATGCCACTCCCGTCGAGCAGACTTCGTCCCGGCTCGCAGCGAAGCTGGATTCCTCGCTGTCGAATTCCCTCCGCAATGCTGCCCGTTGAAGTTTCCGGACCGGAAAGAACGGTCTCAAGCCACTGTTCTCGAATCGGCTCCTGGTAGTACGGGTACAGATTACGGCTGCCGATAAGTTGCCCGTCGACCATCTGGAAGCCGAGGCCATGGTTTCGCCAGGTGACCGGCGGTACATTCCCGCGCAGAGCCTGTTCGTGAGCGGCCCAGAAGGCGTTCCATTCGCTTTCGGATTCCAGATACCGCATCGGCAGACCGCCGCCGATATCCAGAAATTCGATCGCATGACCTGCAGCCTTCAGTTGATCGATCAACGGGAGACATTGAGTAATAGCAGAGACCCGCTGCCGGGGACAATAACCGTCGAGATGAAAGTGCAGACCGGTCAGTTGAATATTCGGGAACAGGTCGGGGAGCACATCGATCAGTGCCTCGACGTCATCGATATCGAAGCCAAACCGGGAGAAGAGCTTCGCGTCTTCATGCCTGAATCCGCTGATCCTCAACGCCAGCGGACAAGACTCCTGCAACGTCTTGGTCATGTTGCCAACGGCGTTCAGCTCATCCCAATTATCGATGACGATTGTCACCTGATTCTCGATGCAGAGGCGAATCAATCCGTCCGGCTTGATGGCCGCCGTGCAGACCATATCGCGACCTTCGGCTCCCCGATGCAACGCCTGAGCACACTCCTGCTCACTGGCAACATCGATTCCCGCTCCTGCGTTCAATGCAGCGTCGACAAAGGCGTGACACTTATTGGCTTTTCGAGCGAAGAAAACTCGGAAATTCAAATCGTGACCACGAGCCACCTGATTGAGCGATTCGATGTTCCGTTGGAACGGACCCGTCGAAATCACATTCAGAGGTGAGCCATACTTGGCAACCGCATCGTGAATTACATCGGGATGGTGCCCGATCAAAGTGACCATCCAGTCCTCAAGGCGGGCAGTCAACGGCGGAAGACCGTGACAGGAACGGCGAAGCTCCTGGCGATCTGGCACAGACTTGCGGAACGCTTCAGATTCAACCACCGACAGTAAGGCCCTTTCGTGAATGGAGTCTGGCGACAACCTCCCGGGCCCATTGCGTTGGGTGGTCGTGCAGCTTACGGCTCAGTGTATCGTTTCCCAGAATACAGCCCTCGGTCGCACGGCCGAATATCGCCAGGTTGTCTGCTTTACGGCAGCCATTCTTCAAAGGCCGTCCGGCGTGGTCAACGCAAATCCCGTCTGCTCCGGCCAACCTGCCGATTGTCTTCTTCTCCAACAATCGCTGCAGCGGTCCATCACCGCACAATTCTCGCGGCGACGGAATGACGGCATTCACACAACGGTCGAGTGGAACCTGTGCATCTCCGGCTGAGAGAACCAAACGATCGGCGGAGGACCGAACCTGTCCAAGCAGAAACTGCAGGTTCACAATACCCGCCTCGACAAGTGCGACAACACGCCTCAGATTCTCCGCGGGCGGGCCGAAAGCAATCCGTTCCATCTCCCCGGTGATCGTCCGGAACTCCTTCCAGGCATTCGCCGCAAGGCCGCCATGGCTGACTGCCTCAACCAGCGCGGGGTACAGATTTCTCCATGCGGCTCCAATAGCCCACCCGATATCCGGCGGAGACTGCCCGGTTGCAATACGACAGGACAGTCGCATCGTCGCCAGCACTTTTGCCGGCGTCATTTCCGCTCCGGTCCATTCGTTAAACCAGGCCTCGACGTCCTTGCCAGACGTCTGCCGTCCGTTGACGGCGGCCAATGCAGCGGCGGCGGCTCCCTGAACGATCCCCCACAGCTCTGCACCGCACTGTGCCGCGACGCCCCGCGACGCGACTTTCAGGATCTGCTCGCGCCCCGTTTGCCAGATCACCTCCAACGACTCCGGCTGAGGAAATCGCGATTCGTCGGGCTTCGCCAACATCGGTCGTCCCGTACGTGAAAAGGGATAGATCTGTCGCGGCTCTTGTCCACACGAGACATACTCCCAATCGTTTTCGTCGCACCGGAAGCGTCCTCCTCGTCCTTCCGTGAGCGTCAACGCCGTATCAATCCACGTCAGCCCGAATCCCCGCACGGCGACGTTACAACCTGCCGGGACCTTCGTTCGCGAAAGTTGACTGCCCGTCGGAAAGGTCGAGATGTACGGGACCGCGGTGTCGTCGACACGTGATTCCCGCCATCCTTCATGTCCGACGGTCAGGACCACTTCGTCGAACATTGATGATGTTCCACCATAGTGGACCACCCATTGACCGGAGACCGGTTCGAGCGATGTCACCCGTTCCGGAATGACCAGATAATCAACGAGTGACCTTAACTCATTCTCGACCAGTTGATAGCACTCGTTGAGATATCTTCCCACAAGAGCCCGTGGCACGAAACTGTGCTCGGCATATTGACCGGGCCAGTTCAACTCCAGCCATTCGACCAGCGTCAACCTTGAACTGTGCTCAGGTCGTGCGTCGCGTGCCCAGGCATCAATATGCCGTGCCGCAAAGTTCATTCGGAGACAAGGCGGCTGGTTCAAATCGTAAACGTTGCCGGCCCCGAGGGACGTCGCCGGTTCAAAAATCGTCACCGAACAATCAGCAGGCCCCAAATCACGCCGCTGCAGTTCATCATGTAATGACTGAAGCGAGTAAAGCCCCCGAGGCCCACCGCCGATTATCGCGATCTTCAGGCCCCTCTTCTCAGAAGATCCTGATCCGCGTTCCCGGTTCTTCACCGTTGAGATCGTTTCGCCACTCATTTCGTTTCCTGTCCCATCGGCTGAAGGGCAGGCTCATTAAGGCGACGTACGACGACGGCGGGAGAAATACCGAGAGACGACGTCACCCACTCATCGTTAAACACGGTGTCGAGATATCGAGTCCCAGAATCGTGAAGAATGGCGACGACACGAGTTCCCATCAACTCATGCTGTAAAGAACGAACCGCTTCGAGGACACCCCCGGCCGATCCACCGACGAGAACCGCCTCTCGCTCAGCCGCTCGGCGGCACCCGACAACACAGTCGAGATCTGAAACTCGCAGGACTTCGTCAAACGCTTGTCCTTCCGCGAGTTCTGGGAGGCGTCCCGCTCCTAATCCCGGAACAAGTCGTTTTCCAGGCGTCCCGCCGAACAGCACACTCCCGTATGCATCGACAACCACAACCTTCGTACTTCGTCCCCGCTTCCTCAGATAGTCGCGACACCCCTGAGCCGTACCGGTGCTACTGGTCGCCACAAACAGGTAGTCAAACTCGCCGCCAGTCGCCTCGTCGATCTCCCGAATGGTCGTCAACTCGTGAGCGGCCGGGTTGCAGCGATTGGCATACTGATTGGGCCAGAAACTGTTCGGCGTCTTCTCAAGAAGCTCGTTGACGCGAGTAATTCGAGCCGAAAGAAAACTTCCATCAATCGGCTCGGTGACGGTAATGACCTCGCCCCCCAGTGCACGAATGATGGCAACGTTCTGGGCCTGGGCGTGAGGGTCGACCACGCACAAAAACCTGAGTCCGTGATACCGACAGGCCTGCGCAAGCCCGATTCCCATATTGCCCGACGATGACTCGATGACCGTTGTTCGATCGTCGATGACGCCTTGCTGCAATGCATCGGTCAGCATGTGCGCCGCCGGTCGGTCTTTCGCGCTCCCCCCGGGGTTCGCGGATTCCAGCTTTACGAAGAGCTCCAGGGATGACTCATCGAGGAATCGCGAGAGACGTACGAGGGGTGTTCGTCCGATGCAATCGAGAATTCCGCCTGACCATGCCTGTTGCCGTTCGGGAATAGGAAGTTCATCAGGACGAAACTCAGCCCGCTGTCCAAAGTCGATCATACCCGTGAAACCTCTGCATAGATTTGTCAGCGGCGTGATTGCCTCGCCTCCCGCTGTCACGCCTGTCAGCAGAGCTTGTGGTGATGCAATCGATGTGCCACTGCGATAAGTCGCTGGCAATTGCGAACTTAGTAATACAAATCCGCAGATGAGCCCATCTGGACGGTTGGCCGTGAACCATCCCGCTCGCGGATCGCGCACCTTTTCGAGAGAGGAAAAGCCTTCACTAAGGTGAATCGGACTGCGGATCAGGAGCGGTGTCGCGATCAGGCAGTCTTAAAATAACGCGGAATCCTGTCGTTCGCGTAGGATACCGTGACGGGCCGAAATGTCGGTCCGCGGATCGACTGAAGACCGGCCTTCCCAGAGGATCGCCGCCGCGGACATTCTTGAAATGATCGACGGGTCTAACGAACGGGTCGATACGCGTCCTCGTCCCGTAAGCTCCTCGACGGAACGCGTCGGCACACCATTCCGCCGGGGTCACATGCATATTGCGAATTCCCCAGGCGTTCACAGTACCGCTTAATAATTCCAGGTGCGGTTCAAACGCTTCCTTCGGGCTAAGACTGACGAGCGTTTGTTGTCGGTCGTCTGTTGTGGACCAGTCCGACGTAGTCCCCGCGCGACAGGCATATTCCCACTGTGCTTCCGTCGGAGTGGTCACGAAGAATTCTTTCTGCAATTCGTTCAGGGTAATCCAGAAGAATGAAACGTCATACCAGGTCATGAGAGTGGCCGGTTTCGAGAGTTCGACTTCGAGTTCCTGCTCCGACATATTCATTGCATCGACATACTCATCCCAGGCGTCCCATTTGCGACCACGTTGTTCGAACACAGCCTGAACCTGACGATAAGTCACCTTCTCAACAGCCATATAAAACGGCTGAGTGATCATCACCTTGTGACTGGGCGACTCGTACGCGAAACGCAGTTTGTCCTCTTCGGAAAGTTCTCCGTCTCCCGCAGCGAGATATTTCGAAAGATCGGCCTGACTGGATCCCATCTCGAATTCTCCTGGCGGGATCAGTCGCACGATCAGCGGTTCTGCGCCCGGTATTGGGAACTCTCTTTCCACCGGCATAGCCAACGCTTCGGCCCATTCCGCCTGGACTCTCCGCGCTTCGTCGCTCGTCAAGGGAGCGATCGCTGGAACCGGTTGATCTGTCCGCCATTCGAAGCGGGGAATTGCATCGAACTTTTTCAGGCCCGCTTCGTCCAGCCAGGTCGCCCCGACAATCGAGCCATGCATTTCGTTACCGCTGAGATCGGCCACAAGATCTCCGTCCGATTTGTCCATGCGGTAATGAATGACTGTGGAATCATCGGAGACTAGACGTGTCGTCGGCTGAAAAGTATCGGAATACCGTACACCCGATGTCAGGCGAAACTCGTGAATAATTCCGCGAAAACAATCACGCAGAGTTTCAACATCCCGCCCCACAAGCTTCGGATCGGGATTCGCTCCCAAGTGAAGCGGCAGAGGCGATGCACGATGTCGTTTTCTGAACGGAGTCTTCGTTCCATGAGGTTTCCCGTCCACGTAGAAAGCCAGTGAGATTCCGTCATAGACCGCCGCGATATGCATGCGTTTCCCCAGCCTGACCGAATCCTCGAGCGCGGCCCCCATATAAGTCGCGCCATTGTGGAGATAGAAACCGAGCTCGCTGTCGTACTTCATCCCAATCGAAATGCCCGCCGCCTCCGCGTTCGAAATCAACTCCTTCTTGCGTTGATCCAGTGTCCCATAAGGTGTGAACCACATTTCCATTGTGAAGTGGTATTCATCCTCGAGGACGAACGGCGTCTTAATGCAATCGTCCACCCCATCGAAAAACAGGTAGCGGCTCTGCTGTTCCGTTCGGACAGGCGGATCTGGCAGACCTGGGTGAATGACTTCCTGTTCTGACCTAGCAACCCGCGTCGGAATGGCCGGATACATCAGTCTGGAATCGCCTTCCCTTGCGGGCCGCAAAAGTAAGTCGTTCCCGAAGAACGTCGCGACGGAGACAATCGCCAGTAGAATCAGACCGGTGCCCCAGCGCTGGCCCATCCACCGCCGTGGAGTCTTCTGCTTCACGCCAATCGGCGAACTCGCTGGTGGCATCTCGCCGATCGTACTGCATTCCCCATCAACCTGATGTTCATGCAGGCCACGGAAGTTCGAGAATTCATCCGCAAGTTCGCAGAGCTCCTGTCTGTCCGAGAACGCAGCCAGTCTCTCGGCCACTTCACGAGGCGAGGCACACCGCTCATTCGGCACTTTACTCAGCAGCATGTCGACGAAATGTTCCAGCGCTTCCGGAACGTCGTTGACAAAGGCTCCCAATCGGGGCGGCGCTTCGTACAGGTGCGCATGCAGCTTCAGATACGTGCCCTTGACGTGATGAAATGGGGAACGCCCCGCGATCAGATAGAACAGCGAGCAGCCGAGCGAATACAGATCGGCTCGAATGTCGACTTCCCCTCCACGGATCTGCTCCGGTGCGATGTAATCCTCGGTGCCGATAATCTGCCCGTCCCCGGTGAGAGATTGATCGGCCGCGGTGGGACGAAGACGGGCCAGCCCCAGATCAAGCAGTTTCACCTCGAATCGTTCGATATTCTCTTCCGCATTCCATTCGAGATTTAAGAATAGATTCGAAGGCTTGATATCGCGATGCACGACCCCGTGGCGATCAAGATGGTCGAGCCCCAGAGCGACCTGACGTGCGATCTCACAGGCCGCTCCAATGGAGAGCGTTTTCTTCCACTTCAGAATCTGCCGCAAATCGCCACCCCGAAGCAGTTCCAGAATCAGGATCACTTCGCCATCGACGACTCGTGCGTCATAAGCCTGCACGATATGCGGATTCGAGATTGCACCGCTCGCGTGGACCTCACGTCGAAATCGCCCCTGCACTTCGGCCGATTCAGACAGATGCGAATGCAGCTTCTTAATCGCCACTCTGTTCCGCAGTTTGATATGCTCCGCCTCGTAGACGGCCCCCATCCCCCCCTGACCAATCTTGCGAATAATCCGGTAATCGGCAAGCAAACTCCCTTCGGGCAGTTCTGCACTGAGTTGAGCGAGCTTGCGGAGTTCGGAAGAGCCAGTCTGAAAGGCCTCACCAAGACGCTTCCGAAAATGAGACAGGAACTGTTTGCGGCGCGACATAGATGTGTCCGAAGGGTGTTAGCGATATCAGCGGGTGAAGTGCTATTTCGATCCACCTGAGCGAAACGAATTGGAGTCGGGCTCCAGACCGCTTGCCAGATGTTCGGTAAGCAGGAGATCGCCGAGCTCACCATACTTTCTCAGGACAACGGGGCGGGACCGTTCGAGTTTTTTGCGGACGCGGGATGCTGCGGCATAGGTTGCCTGACGCGACGTCTCCTCATAGTCGCCCCCGGCGAGATCGAGCGTGGAACAGAATGCCTGCCATTCCCGCTCGGTGACGCCAGCCGTCAATCTGATGTCGGACAACATCAGCTCGGCATCTTCCGCCAGCACTTCATTCATAAGTTCAATTGTGCGCGACTCGAGCTGCTGCAGGAAATCAGCATGCACATTGACACCTTCTCGCCGCCGTTCATGACGAACGAAGTCACGAGCCGCGTTCACGGCCGTAACCTTCAGATAACGCCGCAGTCGCGTTCGCCCCTGCTCCCGATCTTCGCGAAACTGACGAAGTCTGGCCTGAACATATTCACTCATCAACCGCTGGGAGAGCGTGAGGAAGAAGTCGTGCATCGCATCTTCACGTTCGTCGGGTCTCAGGAAAGAGAACTCCCGGTCGAACCAGGTTTTGACACGACTGTAACTGCGAGCGGTAAACTCGGCGCATGCGTCGAGAAAACGTTGCGGGTCATCAATCGCATGCCGGAGACCGCTAAAAATCTCGGAATCGATATCCAGTGGATCCTTTTCCATATCAGGCCCTAAACGATCACGATGTTCTACCTCTGAGGCGAACGGCCTCTATATTATCCAGCGGTCACGCTGGTGGATCGTCTATCCGCAAAACTACCAGATCGAGAGACCTGAAAACAGTCAGTGAGATTACGATATTTCAGTCGTCCTTCGGCAGTCACACTTAATTGTTTAAGAAGGCGTTTTGAGCCCACGAAGAAGCAAACACGCCCTGTTTCGAAGAAAATCCTGGTGGGACCTCGATCGCCATCAGATTTATAAAGAACAAAAAAAGCAGCATGCCCGAAGACATGCTGCTCTCGTACTATTTGCTTGTTCTGGCCTGTTCACAAACTCGACCAGAACCGGCAATCGTTCTAGTTCACGTTATGCAACAGATCGAGCACCGACGAGTCTCCGAAGGTGTCGAAATCGGAAGCCAGTTGGTCAGCCGGCATGGCGGTGGCCGGTGCGGCTCCGAAGCTGCCGATCTTGACGTGCTGCCAGTTCGCCGAGGAGGCCCACTGCTCGAGTTCGCGGGTCACGAAGTTTGATCCCGTCGATTCGGCGGACTGCCAGCGGCTCATCGAGTCGCGGAACAGAATATCTGCCCGGCCATCGCCGTCGCTGTCGCCAATTCCGATGCTCTGGATCGACCCGTTATAATTCGTGGTCCCCCACGAAGAGAGAGTGAACTGCGAGCTTCCCGGATTGGACAGACCGACGGTCCATTTCGACTGACCGGTCAGCATGGCAAAGTCATCGTTGTTGTCGGCATTGAAATCACCCACCAAAACCTGGTCGAGAGACCCGGTGAGAGTGGCCTTCCGCCAGACGCGGGAACGGAAACGATTCCCTTCCGACAACCCAACAACGAACGAGCGATTGTTCGGCTGTGACGGGATGCTGAAGACGCCAAGAATGTCGTCCTTGTCATCGCCGTTGAAGTTGCCGACCTGGATATTCGTGATCGTCCGCGAAGGATTCCACTTCTCGAAGGCCGTTCCGAAGCGGAAGTTCGAACCGGCTGCATCAGACTTCGCGACCCACCAGACACCCATATTGTTGAAGATGGCCAGATCATCGCCGTTCACGCCGTCAAAGTTGCCGACAAGCGTGGTCACGATATCACTGTATCCTCCGTAGTTGCCGTATTCATCCGGCAGGAACTGAGACCCGGTGGACTCGTACACCCAGAGACGGGAGCGGGTTCCATTCTTGAGCACAGCGACGATGTCCGACAAACCGTCGGCATTGAAATCGCCCACCTGCAGTGACTTGATGTCGGAGGTGCGGATGTCGCCCCAAAGGGTGAAGTTGAACTGTCCATCTGGCGATGACGTTCCAACGTAGACTTCGCCGTTCGTGAGATGGAAGGCGATATCTTCGCGGCCATCCCCGTTGAAGTCGCCCTGCAGAGACTGCAGAATTCGGTTGTCCGGGAAGGCGGTAGCCGCGGCCAGTTCCGTATCGTAATTTCCGAACTCATCCCGCTTGGTCAACCACAGGTTCTCGTTGACAAATCCCGTGAAGGACGTCGGCAATTCCGGCAGTTGAGCCGCCGTCGGATCGGTGATGATCATCGAAATGTCGATTGTCGACTCGGGGCCGGTTCCCACATTCGGGTCATCGAGCACCAGGGAAACACTCAGCACCGGATTCGTGCGTGAAGCCAGACCAGCGTTCGCCTTCAGGAAGACCTGATTGCCAATCACTTCAAACAGTCCGGCATCCGGCCCGGCAACGGTGACGTTATTCGTATGCGGACCTGCATCCACGTCCGTCACCGTGAAGTCTTCGATGAAGAGTCGGGTCGTGTTGTTCACGTTCTTCGGAATCGTCGAAGTCACGTTCGTCACACTCAGCGTGGCGGGCTCGTTGGCGTCGCCGATATTGACGGTCAGCGGGGCAGTGTCGTCCGGTGTCGTTCCCACTGAGCTGTCATCGACTTCCACGGTCACATTGAGAACGGGCCTGGATTCAAAGTCGAGCGAAGTCCCGGCTCGGAGATAGAGTTCGAGTCCATCGATTTCGAACAGCGAAGCATCCGCTCCGGAGAGACTCAAGGTATTCGAACCGGTGGCATCGTCGTTGATGACGATATCGGCCACTCGAATTCGGGACGAAGTATTCGCCGCTTCGCTGATCAGAGTGACGGTATTCGTCAGCTCAACCTGCGGAGCTTCATTCACGTCGTTGACGTTAATAGTCACCGTTGCCGTGTCGGAGGCCATCGCCCCGCTGTTGTCTGTGACTTCGACCGTGAGCGTGAAGACTGGATTGGTCTCAAAGTCGACTGCCCCCGGCGTAGCAACGGTAATTTCTCCCGTCATCGCGTTGATGGCGAAAGCCCCTCCCGTGTTTCCGCCGACGATCGCATAGGTCAGCGAATCGGCCTGATCGTCGTCAGTTGCGACGACCGTTCCGACCGACGTCCCAATCGAAGAGTTTTCGTCAACGCCGAAGGATTGATCATTCACAACAGGTGCGGCATTACCGACGGTAACCACCACGTCGTTTCCATCCCCTCCCGTGTAGGAGATCGAGTAGGTCTGACCGTCGTGGAGGAACGTATCCCCTTCGTTGAGACCGGCGAAGGTCCCCGTCACGGCTGCCATTCCGGTGTTGTTAATGATGATAAACGAATCGCCCGTTGTGACTGCGGAGACGTCCGTATCAAGATCGAGCGTGGCCCCGCCAAGATCGATCGGCCCGGAGATTTCCAGCTGGCTGTGGCCACCGACCACGCCGGCTCCGGCCGTTCCATCGATATTGACCAGGAATGTCGATCCAGCGATGAGACTGAGGCCATCGGCGATCATGACCCCCGGTAAATCGGTGCCCGGAGAGACAATCGCGCCAGCCGCACTGGTACTCAGGGTGCCAACAATATCCGGGGTTCCTTCGAACGAGCTGGCATCGGTGATGTCGACATCGCCCTGGAATTGAGCGGTATTGCTGAAGACGATCACGTTGCTGTTGATCACACCAACCTCGTGGCCAATCGTGCCGGAAGCACCGTCCACATAGGCGGCCCGGTCAAACGTATTCCCACTCTGACGGGCAATCTCATCCAGCGTTTCATTGCTGTTCTGGACAAAGATGTGCCCGGCATCCTCGCCCAGTCCGGTGCTGTTGAAGGTGTTGTTCGTGATCGGTGTATCCGGTCGACGAAGGCGAAGACTGGTCCCGAAACGTGTCGTGGTTCCCGAAAACGTATTGGAATCGATGAGCGAGCTCGCCGCGTCAATTGTCACCAGAGTATTGCCCTGCTCGCTGGTTCCATCGTCGGAGCTGATTCCCCCTGCAGTTCCGGTGATCAGGTTATTGGTGAAAGTGATGTTCGTAGCGCTCGCAGACGCCAGATCGCCTCCTCCATTCCCAATCGTAACGAGCTGGCGTGGCACGTTTGGCGTCGTGAACTGAGTCCCGAAACCGATCCCTCCCGCCTGAGTGCCGACGAACGTCTTACCGGAGAACTCGTTGTTGTCGATCACGAAGTCTGAGATCATCGCACCATACTCGGTGAGCAGACCGGCATCGCCGTTGGCCCGAATCTCGTTATCGCGGATCGTGGCTCCCGAATGCGCCCCCTGGAAGTACACGGCGGCATTCTCAATTCCCGGATTCGGGCTGTCGATTCCGATAATCGTGAAGCCCTTACCTGTATCACCGATGGTGACGCCGGTCGTGTTGTTCGTGACCTGAACGGTTCCCAGCGCACCAATGCCCGGAATCCCTTCAATTGTGGTGCTGCCACGCCCATTGACTGAGAGCAGCGTGAGATTCTTGTCGATCAGCACATTTTCGACGTAGGTCCCGTTGCCGACATTGATCTGACCACCAACATCGACCAGATCCACGGCTCCCTGGATACGTCCATCACCGACCTTCTCGCCGAGAGTGGTGACGTTGACCACCGAGAAGTCTCCCTGGAAGCCGGCGGTCCCGGCATCCGTATCGGTTCCACTCACGAGGTAGGTACTGAAATCAACAATTCCGCGAGTCAGCAGATTATTGATGAGCGTCGTATTCGTCGTTCCCCACCAGTTGCCACGGGCGTTTACGCCGGTGGTCGTGCCGTTATCCACGCCGACAAAACTACCATCGGTCAGGCTATTATTGGTGATGTCGAGATCAGCGACCCCAGTCGTGGTCTTTCCAGGTTCACCAACGCGGATTGCTGTTGTGGCGTTGGTAAAGACGTTGCCCGAAACCAGGACGTTGCTCACTGTTCCGGGATTGGCGCCGTAAGAGGGGGCGTCGTTGCGAGACTTGATGGCCAGCGAGCTGGAGAAATCGAGTCCATTGTTGGACGTCGTGAAGACCCCGCTGTTATCGAACGTGGAGTCCAGAATCTGAATATTCTGGTGGTTCCCATACTTCACGTTGATATCAATGCCGGCGTTGAATGCGTAGCTGGCGTCCGTTCCACTGTTGAGAATCGTCAGGCCGGACAGCACGGCGTTGTTAAGCTTCTCGAAATAGAGCCCCTTTTGCAGGTTATCGGACACAACCGTATGGGTGATCGTGATATTGTCGAACCGATTTTCGTTGTCAGTAAAACTGCTCGACGCGTAGACAGTCATCCCGAAGTCGTTGTTCGAAATCGTGCTGTTCTGAATCGCCAGCCCAACGACTGCCGATGTTGTCGACACTCGCAGACCGGTCGTGTTGTTCGAAAGCGTGACGTTATCGAGAATCAGATCCGTCGTCGTGCCGCTTCCCTGGAACTCAATCCCGCGTGTCGTCGCATCGGCGACGACATTCTGCACGGTCGTGAAGGAAGTCGTCGAAGCGAAGTGCAGCCCCTGCTGCAGACTTCCCGTGACTCTCAGGTTCTCCACGACAAGCCGGTCCATGGCCGATGTGCCGCCAGCTGAGAATTCGATGACCGCCGCACTGGGATTCGAAGCGGTAATGACCGTGTCAGCGGCCGTGTTTCCGCTCCCGGCACCGCTCAGGGTCACCTGTTTGTTGAGGTCGATATTCTCGACGAAGCTTCCAGCGGCAATATTGACCGTTCCCCCGGCGACAGCCGCTTCAATACCGTCCTGGATGCTGGCTCCAGCGTTGACGAGAACGGTCTCTGCCCCACCGGTGACGGTGCCGGAGATATCGCTGTTCAGGATCAGGCTTTCAGCCGTGAGATTGGCCCCGTTCCCCGGATCGCCAGTCAGGCTGATATTGTCGACATCGCCCTGGCCATCGATCGTCAGCGTCAGATTGGCAACACCCCCTGTCAAATCGATGGTGAACGAGTCATTCCCCGCATCTCCGGAGATGCTCAGCGAAGTCACCGTGGCCAGTGCGGTACGGTTGACCTCGGTGCTGTTTCGCTCGACCACCAGATCAGCCCCATCGACGAAGACGTTGAAGTTCTCGTCGGTCCCGTCGCCAAAGATATCGACCGCGGTCAACAGCATACGCGGTTCGAGCGATTCACTTCGCACGTGATTCGCGACCTCAACAGCGGCTCCTTTTCGCCTCCGCCTTGACCCTTGAAGCATTGCCCGCATAGCAACACTTTGAAACATGGAATTGAACAGACCTGAGCGCGCAACGCGATCCAGACGCAACATTGCACCGTGCCCTCTTAATAGAGTCATGAAGACAGTTACATTCATTCGTATTGACGGACGACTGTAACTGAGAGCCATCCCGCCGAACGTTTTTAGGCCTACTGCCTGACCACGCCTCTATGCACCTTTAAGAACGCACCGACCTGTATCAAAATTGCTAAACCCGGGGAATTCCGCGCAATCACACCATTTCATGCTGTTTTCACAGCCTATTTTCGTGGAGTACCGTGAACATCAGGAAGGAGTGCTGCAGGAGCTAAGGGCGGTAAATCAGGAAGGATACGCCTCTGTCATATCACCCCCCCCCAGTTGGTGCAATCGTTATTCTTCCGTCAGTTTGAAAAAAATTCACGATTCGGTACTTTTACCGACGGGCATTTTTTATTCACCGCGATTTCATCGATTGCATACGATACCTCTCATATTTCTGCGCTTGCACCCTCTTCCATAAGTACATTTTCATAGGACTATATGGGCGCAATATCCACGTGTCTTATAGGTATCCCATGGCGCCATGCACCTAGGCTCCTGCTTTGTCGCAGAAGGGCGGGCAGCCGCGTGGCGGGAGGCCGTTAAAGCAGTTCAGGATCTCTCCGGCGGAGGAGCGCCTTGCAGTGGAGCGGCTGCGGGTGGGCACAGTAGACAAGCGATCGGAAAAGAGACGTCGGCACTGACGACCCCCATCGCTGTGAGCCACGTGAACGGCGGAGACGTCCCGCACAAAGCCATCGCGGAAGCGACAAAGAGAAGCCGCCGATCTGTCGCCCGGACATTCTCCAGAGAGCGGAGAAAAAAAACCTCGCCAAGGCGCGATCGACGAAGCCAACTGACAATTCTGATCGCCTTCAGGGACCAGACGGGGCAGCCGTCAGAACGCCGTATGTCGCCGGTTGCAGGATTCATCCGCACATTCCTTACAGTATTTCAGACTTACTTCTCTCGCGGACAGAAGTGTACTGAATGCCATTGCATTTTTTCAACGTCGTTCGATGAAAAAATGAAACATCCGTTCATTTTCTGATTAAGGCGGCGAAGAGGCCTGAACGGAGGCTGCAATCGGCCAGCGTTCATGCCCCGGAAGCCAACGAGAGGGGAGGCGATCAGGGCTCCCCTGGGGCCAGCGCTGCGTCGCGCCGCTCAAGATATCGCCGTAAAGTCGACGGCGATGTTTCGCCACTCGTCGCGGAGCGGAGATACGACGTTCAATACTTTAGAGGCAGCGATGTCGGCAGAGTTACGGCGATTCCCGGGACTGGTGCAGCAGGAACTCCCAGGGGAATTGGGGGATTGTCGAATCATTCGGGAGGTTGCGTCCGCCAAACGAGAATCTTCAGACAGAGCATATTAAGCGGGGGCTCTCAGCTCAGTCTTCGAGGCCAAATAGCCAAGATTCAGCCTGCCTGTCGTGCATCTTACGCCCCCACCGAGAGCCGAAGGCGTACGTCAGAAATTGCGAATTCGTCCTGCGAATGTCGCCACAAGAAAGAGACTTCTGCGGAAACATATCGGAACTGGTTACGACTCGAGATCGATATTGATCTGGTTCGCGCCAGGCGTTACCTGGTACTCCAGCCCGCTTGTCGCGTGCTGCTGATACTTCACCGGAAATTCCGGTTTCTGAGGCTGAATATCCTCGTCTTTTCCTTCCAGCATTTCCTCTGGAGACAGTTCCTCGACGTCGACCACCTGAGGCGGCTGAATCAGCACTTTGTAGGTACCGGTCGGGACCTCGTTCCACGTTTTTCCTTCGCGCATCCAGGTGAGGGTGTAGTTACCGTCCGCGTCGGTATTACCGAACGCGGCATAGCCCTTATCCATCTGCATGAACAGTAGTTGAGTCCCCTCGGAAACCGGGGTGCCATTCATCGTCAATTTTCCAGACACACTTCCCATTTCACCGAACTCGGTACCGCCACCACACCCGGTCACGAACAGGAGACATGAGAAGAGCAGTGCAACCGCACGCATGGGACCTCCAGAGGGATCAAAGAGAAAAATAGCCGAGGTGGAAGCAGGCCACCCCGGCTGGCAGCGAACTTGCGCTATGGAGAGCACCGATTAGATTTCGCCGACGACCTGTCGATCGTCGCGGGTCGCAAGCTTTTTGAGCGTTTCGAGATCGAGGTTTTCAGAAATGAAGCGGACCGCTCCGTCAGCGAGCAGAATCTGAACGCCCCCCTGATGGAACGACATGAGCGGGTTGTTCGCCCCCATGTTGCTTCCCATTCCCGGGAACAGCTGATTCGCGAATGGTTCCTGATTCGGGCTGTAGCGGACGGTCGTCAGATTGAAGCAGCGTTGATCGCTATTGGCCGAATTGGGCTGCAGATTGGGCGGAACCCCCGTGACGCGTAGCCCCATCAGCCAGCCGTGCGTCGTCCCTGCGGCCGCCAGGTTCGAGAACGTGCCATCCAGTCGAAGAAGCCGGCCGTTTTGTTCGCCGATAATCATCGTGTTGCTCGTGCCATCGGTACAGTCCCGCGTGCCGAGAGCCTGGTTCGGCGTCAGCATGCCCCCGCCGGAGATGATTCCGAGAGTCCCGTCGTCAAAGGTCCGATTTTCGGTGAAGGTCTGCGGATCGACGCAGCCGCTGATTCCCGCGTAGTGAGCGAACGGGGCAAAGGAACCATTTCGCGGCGGAAGGGCCGATGAGGGACACTTCATCACCGGAACGCCATTTCCCATCTGATTCACAACCGGTTCGTTCAGGGCTCCGGCACTGGGCTGGCCGCCGGTGGTCCCTTCCCGAATATAACCCGGGGATTCGCCTTCGAACTCCAGAGCGTCGTACATCGAAGTGAGTTCAAGCTGGGGCAACATCAGACCATAAAAGCTGGGCCCAAAGCTGTTTCCGGAGCCTCCGTTTCGCGGGACCGCCGAATGAACGCCTCCCGGAGGGAACTTGCCGAACACATCATGGTAGTTGTGGAGTGCCAGACCGAGCTGCTTCAGGTTGTTCTTACAGCTCGATCGACGGGCCGCTTCGCGGGCCTGCTGAACGGCCGGGAGCAGAAGAGCCACCAGAATCGCGATGATCGCGATGACAACGAGCAATTCGATCAACGTAAATCCACGTCGCGCCGTTTTCATGGCATTCCTTCCAGAATGGAGGAGATAAGAAGATGGGAAAGGCGACTAAACGTGTTTCTCCCCTGCCTTCGTGAATTCCCCTCATCAAATCCAGAAAATGGCATATTTTGTTGCAATTGAGAAAATCTCTGCGATTCCCGGGGGGAAAACGCCTCCTCGCCGGCGACAATAACCGGAGTCTTCCCATAACGCAGGTGCCTCGAATGACCGACCAAGCCAAAGCAACCGGGCCCGATGGCCGCTTTGCAGAGCTGCTCGTCAAGTACGACCGAGAGCTCGCGAGATACATCTTTTCACTGGTCCCTAATCCGGTCGACACTGAGGACATCCTTCAGAAAACAGCCATTGCGATTTGGGAACAGTTCGCGGAGTACGATCAGACGCGGGACTTCCTCCCCTGGGCGAAACGTTTTGCCTATTTTGAAGTCCTCAATTACCGGAAAAGCCGGGCGAGAGATCGTTTGATCTTCAACGAGGAAGCGATCGCCTTCCTGGCGGAAGCCCGAGTTGAGCATCAGACTGTTCTGGAACAACGGCGGATTGCCCTGAAGAAATGTCTGCGAAAATTGGGGGAGGCTGACCGGGAACTTCTCGAACAGCGTTACGGACGCGGGTCGAGCATTGCCGATCTGGCGGAGAGCCGGAATCGAACGGTCAAGTCGCTGTACCGCCGTCTGGATCGAGTTCGAGAACTGATCGCCGACTGCATTGAAAGGAATCACCGGAATCCCGAAGCCCTTTCCGGTTGAGTAAAGAATCATGATTGACGACCCCAGCAAGACAACCAATGACGATCAGCAGTTGATCCGCAAACTGCTCGACGGACAGATTACGGCCGAAGAGTTTGCCGCTTTGGAGCAGCGGATTCTGAATGATCCTTCGGCTCGACGTCGATATCTCGAGTCCGCCGATACCGAGTTTGCTCTCTATCAGGAATGTTCTCTGAGCGGACTGAGATCGACGGAGTCCCACCGCCGGGCAAATCGACGGGAGCGCTGGGCCTGGACCTGGGTCGGGATTTCGTCGGCCACGCTGCTCATTCTACTGGTCACGGTCAGCTGGACTTTGTGGACATCGCCTGTCGCCGGCCCGATCAATATCGCCGAGAACCCCCCACAGGCGGGCCAGGAGCCTTCCGCTGACAAGGCGGACTCGCCAAATGCTCCTTCGTTCACGCCAGCGAAGTCGGAAGACACACCGACGGCCGCTATCCTGACGCGGTGGAACAGCCCCAATGAAGGCTTTGGGGTCGGCCATCGTTTCAAACCCGGTACGCTGGTGTTCGGCGAAGGCACGATTCAGCTCGAGTTTCTCAGCGGGGCCGTTGTCGCCATCGCGGGACCGGCCAAGCTGCAGATCACTTCAAAAGACTCCGCCACGCTTTTGCTCGGACAGGCGGTTGTGAATGTTCCTGACCGGGCCCGCGGGTTTGTGCTCAATACGCCGGAAGCCGCAGTGGTCGACCTGGGAACCGAGTTCGCCGTCGATGTCGCGGAAGATGCTTCCACTCAGGTTGAAGTCGTCGACGGAGAAGTCGAAGTCTCGTTGCTCGGCGATGACGGCAACACGCTTCGAACGCGGTATCTGGATGAGAAACGGGGCGTCAGAGTCGAGAAAGAGGGTAACGAGGCGGTTCTCCGGAACGTCGACACACCGACGCTGCAGCCGGTCGTTCATATTGCCGACCTGGATGCGACCCGCCTTGCGGTAACTTCTACCTATGTCGAATCCGTAAAAGAATCGAATCCGCTTCTGTACTGGCGGTTCGAGTCTGAAGAGAACGGAAAGATTCTGAATGAATCAGGAGAGGGCTGGGCTGCTTCAGTGGTTCGCGATCCTTCTGAGCCCGATTCGATTGTCGTTACCAACGGCTACGTCCACCTCCGCCCGAGTTTCCACCCTCGATTCCTGGCGCCGGAAGAGACGTTCGAATCGCTCAATGATAATCCTTACACCTTCGAATTCTGGATCCGTCCCGACTTTCTGCATCACATGACACTGGTGAATATCACGCCTCCAGGGGATCCTTTGCACGCGCTGAACGTGATTGAAATCGTCAATCTGAACAGCGGGCTGATTCACGAGCCGGGCGCGATCCGCTTCCTGCACCGATATCCTCCGGGCCAGAGCATCGAACGAGGCGTCAATGTTTTCGACCGAGGAACGACTACTCCCGGGCAGTGGCAGCATGTGGTCGCCGTGCGGGGGAAAGATTCGCTGGAACTCTACTGTAATGGTCGGCCGGAACGGATAATCGAATGCCCGCTGGAAGATGAACCCTCGCCGTATCAACTGTATGTCGGACAACTCCGCAAGGACGATACGCAACGCCAGTTTTGCGGGGCACTCGATGAGTTCGCGATCTATGACCGAGCATTGACCGCGGACGAGATTCGCGCCCATTTCGAAGCGATCCACGAATAGCCCTGCAATCTTGCGGCTGTGTGCCCCATGCCTGCGCGCCGTTCTCGCACATTCACCTTCTCAACAGAAGTTGACCATTTATGAGATTCCTTACTTCGTTGCCCTTTGAGTCGCTCCGTTTCGTTCGAGAACAATGCCTGATTTATGCCTTCAGTCTCGCGACGCTGTTCGGAACGACCACGATTGAAGCCGCCGAACCCGGGCAGTTGCCGGAGACGGTCGAGTTCAATACTCACATCCGCCCAATTCTGACAACACACTGCGTTTCGTGTCATGGAGGTGTCAAGCAGGCGGGAGACCTTTCGTTTGTCTATCGCGATAAAGTTCTGCCGCCTGAAGGGTGGGTGATCGAACCGGGGGATCCTGAAGCCTCGATTCTGCTTGATCGTGTTACTGCGGAAGACGCCGAGGAGATCATGCCGCCGCCGGAGCACGGCGATCCTCTTTCGGAGCGAGAGATCGCTCTGTTGACCAAATGGATTCGCCAGGGAGCGGAGTGGCAGGAACACTGGGCCTATGAACCACCGACCCGCCGACCGACGCCCGCCGTCAACCGAGTTGAGTGGGCACGTCAGCCAATCGATCGATTTATCCTGGCCCGGCTCGAAGCCGAGCAGTTGGCCCCCTCGCCCGACGCTCCCGCGGAGCAATGGCTGCGGCGGGTCAGTCTCGATCTTACCGGCTTGCCGCCCTCCCTCGAAGAACGTACCACGTTTCTCAGGAACGTCGCTGAAGACGGTGAATCCGCCTACGAGAAAGCTGTCGACCGTTTGCTCGCCTCTCCCCATTTCGGCGAACGCTGGGCGAGTGTGTGGCTGGATCAGGTTCGCTATGCCGATTCCAAAGGCCTGGGGCTCGATGGCCCTCGCCATATCTGGAAGTATCGCGACTGGGTTATCGCGGCTCTTAACCGCGACCTCCCTTACGATGAGTTCACGATCAAGCAAATCGCCGGAGATCTTCTGCCTGAACCGACGATTGAAGATCAGATTGCCACCGCTGTCCACCGTCTGACGCAGACAAACGAAGAGGGTGGCACCGATGACGAAGAGTTCCGGACAGCCGCGGTCCTCGATCGAGTGAATACGGTCTGGCAGGCCTGGCAGGGTGTCACCTTCGGCTGTGTGCAATGTCATAGCCACCCTTATGCTCCGTTCGAGCATGAGGAGTACTACGAGTTCGCGGCCTTCTTCAACAATTCGGCGGATTGCGATCTGAATGAAGACTACCCGGTGCTCCAAACGCCGGTCGATCCGCAGGACTATGAACGCGCCCAGAAGCTCGACCAGCGGATCACTCAACTCAACAAAGCCATCTGGATCCGCGAGTATGAGGCGCTTCGCAATGAACAGGCCTGGAATCCGCTGATCGGCTTGTCGGCACGCTCTAGTAATGAGACGCAGCTGAGCGTGGAACGCGTTGGCGATCACGATGAATTTCATACGGTCGGCACCGTTGCCCGGAATGCCGATCTCACTATCGAAGCCCCCCTGCCCGAAACGATGGAGCGGTTAACGGCCATACGCCTTACCGCGATGCCGCTGGAGCCCGACAAAGCGGTCGCGGACTCCGAGTGGGGATTCACAATTTCGCATCTCACCGCCAGTCTTATTGTTCCGGAGCAGGAACAGCCGATTGAACTTCCGATTGCTCGACTGATCATCGACGAGCCTGATCCGTTCTTTGATCCACAGGAAAGTCTCAACGAAAAATCCGGACGCGGGTTCTCCGCTTACACGCGAATCCATTACCCCCGCGAAGCCGGTCTCATCCTCAAGTCTCCGATCGATGTTCCCCGGGGGAGCCGCCTGCAGCTCACCCTGAAACACCGTGTCTATCTCCTGTCCGCGTTCGCTTTAATCACCCGACGCGGGCACCTGGCTGTCTCCGACAGTGAGCAGTACACGGAACTCCTGAATGGGGATTCGATCTCGAGCTTGAGAGCTCAACTCGCTGAGTTGGAGAAGGAGCGGGCCGGCATCTCCTCGACCCCGACTCCGGTATTGCGTGAAAGGCCTGATCACCTAGCGCGACCGACGCATGTCTTCGAACGTGGTCTCTTCCTTACGAAGGCAAACGAGGTTTCACCGGGCACTCCGGAGTCTCTGCCCCCGCTTCCCGGGAACCGTCCTGCTGACCGTCTCGCGCTGGCGAAATGGCTCGTCAGCCCGGAGAATCCACTCACGGCTCGCGTCGCAGTGAATCGCATCTGGGCGCGCCTGTTTGGAACAGGACTCGTTTCGACCGAAGAGGACTTCGGCTCCTCCGGCGAGCCCCCTTCGCATCCAGCGCTGCTGGATGATCTCGCCGTCCGCTATCAGACCGATCTCGGCTGGAGCACCAAGCAGCTGCTTAAGGAGCTGGTCCTCTCCAGCACCTATCGTCAAAGCTCGAAGTTGAACGATCATCTGCTCGAACGCGACCCGCAGAACCGCCTGCTGGCTCGCGGTCCTCGCCATCGTCTTTCCGCCGAGCTGGTGCGAGATCAGGCCCTCGCGGTCTCTGGACTACTAAGTGAAAAGATGTTTGGGGCTCCGGTTCATCCGCCAATCCCCGACGGCGTCTGGCGTCCGTTTTACGGGGGGGACAAATGGAATACCCCGGGCAAAGATGATGAGAATCGATACCGACGCTCGCTCTATACCTACACGAAGCGAAGCATCCCCTATCCGATGTTCGCGGCATTCGACGCTCCGTCGCGTGAGTTCTGTGCTCCTCGACGTCTGCCCTCGAACACGCCCGTCCAGGCCTTAATGACGCTCAACGACGTCACGTTCACGGAGTGTGCAGAAGCACTGGCTGAACGCATGCAGGAGTCCGGCGATGCTCCGGCGGAGCAAATCCGTCACGGCTTCCTGCGTGCCACCTGCCGCGAACCCCGCGATTCCGAAGTCGAAGACCTGCTCACTCTCTACAACTCCGTCGAAGGCGACGAACCGGGTTCAGCCTTACGAACCGTCGCGTTCGTCCTGCTGAACCTCGATGAGTTTTTGACCAAACAGTAAAGAAGAATCTTCCATGAATATCACCGGACTTCAACGTGAGCTGACCAGTCGCACTCTCGAGGGCGTGACGCGACGTCATTTTCTCCAGAACTGCACCACCGGTCTGGGAGCCATCTGGATGGCCACAACCGGCCAGAGCCTGGCAGCGAATAAAGTCGGATCTGCGGACGCGTCGCTGGGACAGGCCGTTCCACAACTGCCCGGCAAAGCCAAACGCGTGATCTATCTGCACATGATCGGGGCTCCGAGTCAACTTGAGTTGTTCGACTACAAGCCCGATCTCGCACAACTGGATGGCAAGGACTGTCCGCAGGAGTTCCTTGAAGGAAAGCGGTTCGCCTTCATTCAGGGCACACCACAGATGCTCGGTCCTCAGTACCCGTTCAGCCAGCACGGCGAGAGTGGCGTGTGGCTTACTGACCGTCTGCCTCATTTCCAGGAGGTCGTCGATGACGTCTGTTTCATCAAAACGATGCAGACCGACCAGTTCAACCACGGACCGGCCCAGCTGATGGTTCATACCGGGCAGGCCCGGATGGGATATCCATCGATCGGGTCCTGGGTCACGTGGGGGTTGGGAACGGAGAATCAGGACTTACCTGGCTTCATCGTGCTCCTCTCCGGCGGTCGCCAGCCTCGCGTCGGGAAAGCGCTCTGGAGCTCAGGGATGCTGCCGTCAGTCTATCAGGGGATTCAGTGTCGTTCGGCAGGCGATCCGGTACTCAACATTTCGAACCCGACCGGCGTGTCGCGCGACGACCGTCGAACCATGCTCGATACCCTTAGTCGACTCAACCAGCGAACCTACGAAGACTTTGGCGATCCGGAAACACTCACGCGCATCTCGCAGTACGAAATGGCCTTTCGCATGCAGACAGCAGTGCCGGACGTGATGGATATCTCCCAGGAGCCGGCTCATATCCATGAGATGTACGGCTCGGAGCCGGGGAAGGAGTCGTTCGCAAACAACTGTCTGCTCGCCCGGCGTCTGGCCGAACAGGGGGTCCGCTTTATTCAGCTGTTCGACTGGGGGTGGGATTCACACGGTGCGGCGAAGGACGAGGCCCTCAACGAGGGATTCAAGACCAAGTGCCAGCAGGTTGATCAGCCCATGGCTGCCTTGCTGAAAGACCTGAAACAGCGGGGACTGCTCGAGGACACTCTGGTTGTCTGGAGTGGAGAATTCGGTCGGACGCCGATGCGGGAGAATCGTGGCGGCAAGACAATGACGTTTGTCGGTCGCGATCACAACCCCGGAGCCTTCACCCTCTGGATGGCGGGCGGAGGCGTTCGCGGAGGATACAGCTACGGCGAAACGGATCCCATTGGCTACTCGGCTGCACAGAACCCGGTCCACCTGCGCGACCTGCATGCCACCATGCTGCACCTGCTCGGCTTCAACCATGAGAAACTGTCGGTCCCCTTCCAGGGGCTCAACCAGAAGCTGACCGGAGTGCTCCCCGCCAGGGTCATCCACGATGTCATCGCCTGATGACTCTGAAGACGCGACGGTGCCCGACTCAGAATCTTCAGACGACTAATTGGGCGATCGCTTGTCAATTTGAAACTTGAGGATAATCTGCTGCGAATATTTTTGCCTGATCAAAGGGTGCAAAATGCAGCGGATGACAATGGTGCGCTGGCTCGTCTGTGCGACGGCGGCGGTTGGGTTCGCGTTCGATACCTACGAACTTCTGATGCTGCCTCTGGTCCTCAGACCAGCCCTGCAGGAACTGATCGGTGCTTCGCCCGGCAGTCCCGAGTTCCAGATGTGGCTCGGGCGGCTGTTCTTTATCCCGGCCTTTGCCGGCGGAATCTTTGGTTTGCTTGGCGGCTGGCTGACCGACCGCTTCGGACGTCGCCGGGTGCTCGCGGGGAGTATCTTTCTTTACGCGGGAGCCGCGTTCGTTTCCGGATACTCGACTTCGGTTGAGATGCTGCTTGTCTGCCGCTGCCTCGTCTTCATTGGGGTCTGCGTCGAGTTCGTCGCCGCGATCGCCTGGCTGGCGGAGTTGTTCGACGATCCCAGGCAACGCGAAGCGGTCATTGGCTACACGCAGGCTTTCGCGTCGGTCGGAGGATTGCTCGTTGCTCTGGTCAACGGCTGGCTCGCCTCCATGGCGACGGAGGGACAACTGCCGAACATGCCGCTGACCGGATTGATGGCCTCCCTGTTCGGAGAAGTCGGCGATCCCAATGCGGTCTGGCGATACACGCTGATGTCCGGACTGCTGCCGGCAATTCCGCTGGTCATCGTCCGTCCGTTCCTGCCTGAATCGCCCAAATGGAAAGAGAAAAAGCTGGCAGGGACCCTCGGTCGCCCCTCCATTGCGGAACTCTTTACGCCACAACTGCGCCGTACCACCATCGTGACGACCCTGCTGGTCGGTGCGAGCTTCGGCCTCGCCTTCGGCGGTCTGCAGCAGATTCCTCAGATCGTCCCCAACCTGCCAGAAGTCAAAGCAGCGGTGGCAGAGTTGCCGCCGGAGAAAGCGAAAGCCTTCCAGCAGAAAGCGGCAGCCGAGTACACCAAGGTCCAGGAAATCGGCGGACTCACCGGACGCATTGCACTCGCGACGCTGGCCGTGCTGATTATCTCGCGGCGTGGCCTCTTTGCCGTCTTCGCGATCCCGGCTCTCATCGTCATGCCGATCCTGTTCTATCAAATGGCGACTGGCCACTCGACATCTTACGGCGATTTCCTGTCCCTGCCGCTTTCGACAATCAGCTTCTGGATCTTCCTGGGCGGCTTCGTCGTCGTCGGTCAGTTCAGCTTCTGGGGCAACTACCTGCCCCGCGTTTTCCCGCTACATCTTCGCGGAACCGGCGAAAGCATGGCCGCGAACGTCGGAGGCCGCATGCTGGGCACGAGCTTCGCCTGGATCACAACAAATCTGGCCGCAACCAGCCTGATCCCCGGTCAACCGGGCCCTGAGAAGATGGGCTACGCGGCAGCCGTGGTCACGCTCGGACTCGGACTCGTGCTCGTTATCCTGATGTGGGCATTGAAAGAACCACCAGCCACCGACGAGGGGCACTGATCACGTTCCGAGCATCAGTTCAGATGCCCTGAAAGAAACTCGGCGGCAACATCGATCATTTCGTCGAACCAGCTTTGCCGACCGATGAAGGCGTGTGGGGCTCCCTCAATCACGGTCAGTCCGTGGTCGATTTCGAGCTCCGTCATTCGCTGACGAAACTGATCGGCACGCGTGCTGGGATCGTCGGTTTCCCCGGTGATCAACCAGCAGGGAGGATCATTTTCGTCCAGATGCGTCAATGGAGAGGCGAGCCAATAGTTGTCAGGATTCTCCTCCAGCGAACCGCTGAAGAACTGACGCCAGATCTCTCCGCGATCTTTAGTGGCGGTAATCATCCGGGTTCGTTCTGAGAGCAGATCCGTCTGCGCCCCCATCGGTACGGCTGCCTGAATCGCACTGCTGAAATCAGCATTCCCGCCGTTCCCTTCGAGTGCCTCGACACCCGCGGACGTCGCCAGAAGCGCCGTGAGATGACCGCCGGCCGAGAGTCCGATGGCACCGATATGATCGGGATCGATGCCGTACTTCTTTGCGTTCGCTCTCAGAAACCGGACGGCTGCTTTACAGTCGTGGATCGCCGCGGGGAACGGAGCTTCGCCGCTCAGCCGATACGAAATCGTTGCGGCGACAAAACCGCGGGCCGCCAATGCCTGAGCTATCTTCGTATGACTGGTCCGGTCTCCCTTCCACCAGCCACCACCGTGAATACAGACCACGGCTGGCAATTCACCCCAGGAATCTTTAGGGCGGTAGATGTCCATTTCCAGTGTGCGGTCACCGTAGCGGGCATAGGTGACATCCAGCTCGGCATTGAGATTATTCAAGGTCGCTTGCGGAATCTCAGTGCGGCCATTGGACCGCGTTTCGACACGTCCGGCGGGTCGGGCATCAAGTTGCATTTCTTCCTGAAACAGGATGGCCATCCCGCGAAGCTTGCGGGCGATTTCCCCGTTCCGCACCGGCGTCGTCTCGCCGGGATCTTTCGCCAGGTCGTAGAGTTCCAGACTCGGATTCAGGAAGAGCTTCCAGTTCTTCCACCGCACGGCTGCCAGCGATCCCTGGGCACCGTGGTAGAAAAACGCATTGCTGTATTCGAGCCGATTGATAATCGACGCCCATTCGCCAGGCGGATCCCAGCGGCGGCGCAAAGGAACCTGCGCATTCAACGACTTCTTCAACCCGGGAGGCGGGACAAACTTCGTCTCCCCCTTGAGCAGCGGGCTCATATCCCGGCCATCGATCACGCGACCTTCCGGCACTTCGATCCCGGCCAGCGACGCCAGCGTCGGGTACCAGTCCATTGCGTGCACGAGCTCCGCGGATCTCTCCCCCTTCTGCAACCCGATCCCAGGCCCCCACGCAATGGCCGGAACACGAATGCCGCCTTCGTACGTCGACAGCTTCCGCCCCTGAATCTTCTGCTCAGGCGTGCGTCCCGGACCACGGCCATTGTCGGAGGCATACACGACAATCGTATTGTCCTCGAGCCCGTTCTTCTTGAGCGAGTCAAACAGTCGTCCGACGTTATGATCGAGTTCCTGAATCGCGTCGCCGTACTCGCCCCAGTTCGAACTTCCCTGAAACTCCTCGCTCACCCCGAGGGGATTGTGCAGCATGGTATGAGGCAGATAAAGGAAGAACGGCTTGTTCCGACTGGCTTCAATGAACGCGATCGCCTCGTCGGTATAGAGCCTCGTTAGCTCGGCGGGATCCGCGGGCCGCTTGACGATCTCACCATTTCCCATCAGCGGCACGCCACCCTTGTCTTCGAAGTAAACCGTTTCGACCGGGTCCAGATTGTGCAGCAGTCCGAAGTAGTGATCAAAGCCCTGATTGTGCGGCAGGAACGGCTCGTGAAAGCCCAGATGCCATTTGCCGATACAGGCAGTGGCATACCCATGATCGCGGAACAACTCAGCCAGCGTGAGTTCGTCGGGATGGATGCCGGAAGGAGAGTCGGCTCGGTGCACCCAGATTGCATTGCCAACACGCCGGGGATAGCACCCCGTCAGCAGACCCGCCCGCGACGGACTGCAGATCGGAGCAGCCGCGTAGTAGTCGGTGAACAGCGTCCCCTCAGCGGCCATCGCATCGATTCGGGGCGTCTTAACCTCAGTCGCCCCATAGCAGCCGAGATCGTAATAGCCCTGGTCATCGACAAAGATGATAACGACATTCGGCGGCCGAACGTCCTCCGCTCCAATGGCGGACTCAACAAGCGAAATCAGCAGGGTAAAAACGATGTAACAACAGGCAGCCCGGGACATTTGTAAGAACACCTTTCCGGAAGGATCGGCAGAAGACTGCCTCGGGAATGTTGCCCGCTGGAAGAATGGCCGAGAGTGTCGGTCCGATTCGTCCCTTTCTCACGGGAAGCATCACGGACGATCGCATCAGTGTAGACTGTTGCATCCGGAGCTCACAATGGCTCCGAGGTCCGCTGCCCGCCCAGTGATTCCGAGCCCATCCGTTTTACTGGTTGACTCTCCTGCCACCCTACTGTACAACAGGCCGCCTCTATACACCTCGTCGGATCCCTCTTGCACGAGGGACTGCGTCGCCCCACGATCCCATCAATATCTCCCATCGTCAGGATTATCCATGCCAGCTACTCTCTGGTCTCGCCGCGCTCGCCGTCCGAATTCTTCCGGGAACCGTTTGGGACTTCAGGTGGAAGTCTGCGAGGCCCGCACCCTCCTGACACTGGCAGTTGAGTTCAGTGATATCACCTACTTCTTCTCATCCGCCACGACTCAGGTTGAACGTTACGACCTTATCAATGAGAGTTGGCTGGCACCGATTACCCTGTCAGCGGGAAGCGGGGTACCAACCGCAGCTACAGTCGACAGTGATGGCATCTATGTGGCATTCGACCGAGCCGTTTATCGCTACACGAATGATGGCTCCAGTGCGACCCATCTACTCAACTCCACCTCGCAGGTCCATGGACTGCATACCGACGGCAATCTGCTTTTTCTGAATCATTCCTCCGGACTTTACGCTCGTCTTCTCAGTCTTGATAAATCCAACAATCAACTGATCGACGACCATCAGTACTACACGCACAGTCTTTTCGGAAGTTCGATCAATCCTGAGAAGAACCAGATCTTCGGACGGACGTCAGGTATCTCGCCGGCGGACATCGACGCCGTGACCTACGACGATGACGGCTATTTTCTCCGTCAGGTGGACAGCCCCTACCACGGCAGTTACGGCGGCGGTACGCGGACCTTCGTCTTTCCCGATGGGAAACGAGTCACGGATACCTCAGGGAATATCTATGCCACAGACAACATGTTCTGGATCGGAAGCTTTGGCAGTCGCGTCGATGATGTGAAATTCTATCAAGATGAGATTCCCGTAGTTCGCAACGGGCGAACGTTCACCGCGTACTCCAAAACGATGCTTCCCACTGGCAGTCACACGATCGGCTTTGATCCAATTACATTCGCGGTCAACGACAGCCATTTGATTACCTTCCGGATGGATGCCAGCAGTACGAACGGAATGGACGTGGAATTGATCTCGCTCGATGAAATCGGCCCGGATGACCCCGGTGATCCGATTGATCCGACGAATCTGGCTTACACCCCCGATCATATCGAATCGATGCCGGACGGAGACCTCCTGCTCTTCAGCAGGTCTCACCATAGCATTTTTCGCTGGGACGCTGCCGGACAGTCTTACATCGATTCGATCCCGTTAACCGGTACGCCGACGTACATGACGTATTCCGCAGAAACGAACCACATCTATGTGGCCTATGCAAACGGATGGATCAATCAGATTGATCTCGATGCGTCCACTCCCTCGGAAGTGCCCTTCGCCACGCTCTCCACGAGCCCGCTGGGCCTGGCGACTGCTGGCAGCTACCTGTTTGCGGTCGATTCGGCGGGGGCCTGGTACAGTCACTACACCGACGCGCCCGACGGCTCACTCATCAGTTCTGTCGACTGGAATCGTACCTCGCATGAGTTTATCTGGAGTGACGCCAATCAGAGAATGTACTTCTTCCGCGCAGGCACCTCTCCGAACGATCTGCATGCCGAAGAGATCAATGCGGACGGCGTCACCTATTCCAACCTGGATCCCGGAGCAATCGGCAGACAATATGAGTCCCCGTTACACTCGAGTGCCGGCTTTTCCTATCCGATTCGCGTTTCGCCCGATGGCAAAATTGTGGTCCTTGGCTCCGGCTTAATTCATGACGCGGTCTCGCTGGTGAGATTGCCATCGGGGCTCGCAAACAGTGTGAAGGATGTCGCCTGGCTGAACGAAGGCATGTATTCGCTGCGTGAGATCGGAGGGTTGACGCAACTGCAGAAGTGGGGAACGGAATCGTTCGAACTCCTTGATGCAACCAGCCTCACTGGAGACAAAGGTCGACTGTTCGCGATCGATGGCGAAACTTTGCTCGCGATGACATTAGTCAACGGAGTTCCCACATTCCGAGTTCTTGACGCTGAATTTGAGCAGGTCTTCGCGACCAACCTGCGGCCGACCGTCGACGACGCCACGTTTACGATTCATCGGCGAATGAGGGACGGCGAAGAGATCGGCACCGTTCACGCCAGCGATCCCGACCTTGAGCAGACGATCAACTATTCGATTGTCAGCGGAAATCAGGCAGACACGTTTCGAATTGATCAATCCGGCAAACTCTTTCTTGTCGACCCCGGAGACATCGACTTCTTTGCTGGCGGGACCATCGAACTCACGATCCGGGTCACCGACAATGGCGATCCGATTCTGAGCGACCAGGCGACGATTCGGATCGAGATCGAGCAGATCGCCCCATCTCCCATCTCGGGGATTGCCGGTGTGGACGAACTTTATCTCTGGCTGACGACGCCGGATGTCGACCATCAGTATGTGAACGATGTCGCGGGATTGCTGCCCCGCTCCGTTCTGCTGGACGTCAAGTACGGAGACTTCAACGGAGATGGCTCAGCCGACATCGCGGCATGGTTGAATAATGGGGAATGGGTCGTTTCGCTGAATCTGCCATCAGGGTTCACGCAGTTTGCTCGTTGGGTCGGGTGGAGAACAAGCGACGTCAAGGAGGTCCATGTTGGTGATTTTAACGGTGACGGTAAAGATGATCTCATTGGCTTCTTCCGAAGCTCCGATGGTGGCGGCCGATGGTGGCTCGGGGAATCGGATGGGACCCGTTTCGAGAATAAGTATTTCGGAGACTTTGGCAGTTACGATCGTCTCCATTCGGTTTACATCGGCAACTTCGACGAGACGCCAGGAGATGAACTCGCCGTCGTTTCGACAACAGGAGTCTGCTGGCAGGCTTACAACGACAATTCACGGATGCGGTATCTAATGTCACATCGCTGGCAACTCGACAATGGATTCGAGTTTGCACAGGTCGGTGATTTCAATGCCGACGGAATTGACGATATCGTCGTCGTGCTCGGGAGCGAGCGACACCGTTCCGTGATCGTGGCTCAGGCCAGCCCCGGCCTTGCCGGCTTCACGCGCAGCAAATGGTCGAACTGGTTCGTCCGGCAATCGCTCGATGCGGTGGTCGTTGGAGACTTCAACGGTGACGGACTCGATGATATCGCAGGAATATTCAATGGCGGAAATATCTGGCAGGGGACTTCCGACGGCCACAGCTTCGATATGAGCTACTGGCTCGACTGGAAGGCAGCCGCCGGACAATTGTGCGATATTGCCGTTGGTGAGAGCAATGGCGATGGCTTGGCCGATATTTTCGGTCGGACACAGAGTGGCCAATGGCATGCCGCGGAGTCGACGGGAACCAGCTTCGTCGATCGGGAGCTCGTTCAATGGGACCAAACAAGTCAGTGGGACTTCGTGTATGTCGGAGATTTCTCTTCGCCACCCGCACAGACACCCCCCGCTGCTTCGTCATTCCTCGCGAACCCTGGGCTTGCTGATCGTTGGTCGTCCCAAGCCGACTCCGTGTCACGGAATCACGTTCAGACAGCAGAGACCAGACCGGTCTCGGCACTTGCACTCCGTGACAGTGAGAAGCTGACAGAAGATAACTTCGAGATTTTTGGAGAGTCGAGTTTACTCGACCTCTTGTCGAACTGATCGCGGGCCCTTTTTCCCGCTGACCTACTTCTGGAACACGTCGGGGCTGGGCCAGCGGTCTTCGAAGCCGCGGACTCGTTCTTCGACGGGGGGTTTGACGTTCGGCCAGTTTTGCGGACGGATGCGGACGATGGCCCCCGGACGGAAGCCTTCGAGAATGAGTGGCACTTCGAACTGGACGTCGATGCCGCTGCTGCCTCGCGGAGGAGCATCGTCGCTGCGGTTGACCGCGACGATGCGGCCGTCCATGCCGTCGTGATCGGGCCACCAGGTGCGGAGCGTGTTTTCCGCAGCCGCCATCTTGCCGCCAATGCCCGGTTTGAAGTCGGCGTACAGCGATTCATCCATGCCACCGAACAGCGTGACAGTGACGGTTGCCTGTCCGAACTTGCCATGCTCGGCTGACCGCACCATCGCCGGCATCCAGCGGGTGCGGATGAGACGGTTGTGTCGCTGGCGTTGTCGCTCGGCTGCGACATTCATGGCGGTCTCGTCGAGCCAGATGTCCGAAACGTGAAACTGCTGATACAGGTATCGCGGATGCCAACCCAAGGCCAGCTGCGCGGAGTGTCCTTCGAGTTCCTTTCGCCCCATGGCGGGCCAGGTTCCTTCGGCGACCAGGTCATCCAGTCCCAGCAATTCCCTGCCACGCCAGATTCGCGTTGAACGATCGATTGTTAGCGTATGCTCACCATCGAGACCGACGTTCTCTGTCTTTCGTTCCAGGCTGGCGATGAGATTCCCTTCTTCGCCCCCGAGCTCGATTGCCTTCAGTTCCCAAGCCATTCCTTCACGCAGACACAGGCTTGGTCCGTCTTCCAGCAGAATCGCATGATTCTCGGGTGGGGCAGTTGGATCGTTGCGGGTGATGTTGGGAACGGCAGAGATCTCCGGCTGCGGGGGCAAATAGAACTGACCGTAAAGAACGGTTCCGATCGGAATATCGCGAAGATCGGCCGGAGCCCCCCGGTAGTAGATTTCTCCGTAAGGAAGCATGGCGAAATGGTGCAGGCGTCCTTCATGGAAGTGACCGTCGACATGCAGTCGCAGGCTGCCCCGTCGATTTACATGGTCCACGAACACGAGCTCGCCGCGATAGGGCGTGGCCTGGTCGATGGGCGGGAACGTGCCCGGCGAAGGTCGAAACGGTTCGGCTGCGGAAGCGGGAGAAACCGCGATCGTCAGCATTACCAAAAAGAAAGCCCGTCGAATCATCCGAGGTCCAGTTCACTGTTGCTGTCTGCGAAGCGTTCGGTTTCAACACCCATCTTTTGAGCCATCGTGAGCAACAGATTGCTCATATGGGCCTTCTCATTCGCCGGACGGCTGCAGAGACGATAGTGCTGTCCCGGGTTGTCGAGTTCGTAGCCGTCGAAGTGTCCCTGATTAAGATCGATATGCCGGCCGTGCTTAAGTCCGCAACTCTTTCCTCCAGCGAGAACGAGCGGGAGATTCGCATTGCCGTGGCTGTGGCCATAGGCCATCCCGCTGCCGAACAGAGACATCGTGGTATCAAGCATCGGTTGGCCGGTCACGTCCGGCGTCTCGGCGAGCAGCGTGAGAAAATAACTGAACTGCTCGACGTTGAAGGTATCGCTCTGAGAAAGCTTCTCCATGTGCCCCGGGTCGCCGTTGTGATGGCTGAGTTCGTGTCGGGATTGTGAGATGCCGAGTTCGGGAATCGCCAGGCCCTGCCCTTCGAGCCCACTGCTGAAGGTAACGACCCGCGTGGCATCAGTCTGAAACGCCAGAACAATCAGGTCGTACACGGTGCGGAAGTACTCGCCCGCCTGAGTCTGCGGCACGTCCCGATTCCCCCGCTCTCGATCGGCCTCGGCGATTTCCGGGCGGGGCACATCGAGCCAGGCGTCCGCGCGGCGAGTCCGAATCTCGGTCTCGCGGACAGCGGTCAGATACTGGTTCATCCGCCCTTTGTCCTCGGCTCCCATTTTGCGTTCGAGCGAGCGGACTTCTTCCAGATTCGCATCGAGCACGCTGCCTTTGCGACGCAGAGCCCGCCGCTGGGCAGCCGTGCCGTCTTTGGGCTCTTCGAACAGATAAGCGAAGATCTCGCTGCAGCGACTCATGCCGGGCAGCCGAATTCCGTCCGCGGTCCACGCCAGCGACTCGCCTTTGTTCGAGATCTCCAGTGAATGAAACCTTGTATGCGGCGATGTGACTTCGGCCATCCGCTGGTCGACGGAGATCGTGTTGCGATCGGTCGGGCCGAGATGACCACCGGTGAGCCAGATCTTCTGACAGTTGTGATGATGTCCGAGTCCACCCGGGTGATGCAGTCCGCTGATCGGCGTGATCACGCTACGATGCTTTTCCAGTGGTTTGAGCGACCGGGAAAATTCATAGCCTTCCCCGGCTGTCGTAATCTGGTAATCGAGCGTATTGACGCCGTTCGGCAGATAAATGAAGGCACTCCGGCGGGGAGCCTCCACCTCAGCTGCCCCCAGTGGACGCATGCAGTTGAGCAGCGGCAGAGCGATGAAGCTGCCAAGTCCCCGCAGCACATGACGGCGATCGATCATCCAGGAATGTGTCATAGTTTTGCTCTTCGCTTCTCAGCGTTTCTGAAACAGGTCCGACAGGGCGACGGCTCGAACGATATCCTTCAGGCGATAGTCCTGCTCTTTGGCTTCTGCGACAATGGCGTCAATGTCTTTTCGGTCGTCGACCGTGAGCACGCGACGCAATCCGTAAGTACACAGATGCTCGACGAAGGCCCGGAGAAAGCGATCCCGGTCTTCAAGCAGCAGCCGTTTGAACTCGTCGGCGTCGGCAAACTCCCGACCGTCTGGCATAATTCCGGTTGCATCGACGGGAGGATCGGCGCCGGTTCCCTTCTCGACGCGTTCATGCGTTCGCCACTGGCCGATCGCATCGAACTGATCAAAGGCCAGGCCGAGCGGATCGATGTTCCGATGGCAGGCTGCACAGTTGGCATCCTTCGCGTGTGCTTCGATCTTCTGCCGAATGGTCGCCTTGGGACTTTCCGGCGGGTTGGGCTCGATCGGATCGACATTGGCGGGCGGAGGGGGCGGTGTTTTGCCGAAGATCGCCTCGCTCACCCAGACACCCCGGTGAACCGGACGATGCCGCGTTCCGTCGGAGGTGAGCCCCAGGATCGCCCCCGAAGTGAGGAGTCCACCCCGGTGATCATCCGGGCGTAAGGCCACACGCTGAAAGCCCGACGTCATCGGTTCCGGCAATCCGTAGAACTCGCACAGCCGGGGATTGGCCATGGTCCAGTCGGAGGCAATCAGTTGGTCAATCGACTCGTTTTGCACGAACATCTGGCGGAAGTACTGGACGACCTCTTCATGCATGCTCGCTTCCAGCCAGACATCGTAGTCCGGGTAGAGCTTGCTGTCCGGGGGGAACATGCCAAGTCGATGCAACTGCAGCCATTGTCGCGGGAAGTCCTCGATGAAACGCCCGATCTTCGAATCGGTCAACATGCGGTCGACATGAGTGGTGAGTTCCTCCTTACTCAGGCGGCCGTCGCGAGCGGCGGCGTAGAGCGGTTGATCTGGCATCGAACTCCAGAGGAAGTACGACAGCCGCGACGCGAGCTCCCAGTCTGTCAGTCGCTCGCGTGGTTCGCTTTCGCCTTCCACGAGGTAGGTGAAGTTTCGCGAAGTCAGCACGCCCAGCAGTGCGACCTGATACGCTGAGGCAACGCTTTCCCCAATCTCGCGTTCCGCATGATACGCGGACAGATATGGCTCGAGCTCGGCCGCGGAAACCGGTCGTCTCCAAGCCCGTTCTGTAAACCGCTGCAGATGCTCGGCGACGACCGCCGGGGACGCATCTTCCGCCGGGAAGACGCCTTCGCGTGTCCGTCGTTCGGCGTCTGTTTCTAGAGGGCCTTCCCATTCGATCCAGTCGAGCAAGACGAAGGAGAAGATCGCGTTGCCTTCTTCATCGAATAATTTAGGGCCGGTTGGGTTCAGCAGTCGCGTTTCGCTGGTATGGGTGAACACATAAGTCTGCCCGCCGAGGATGTTGCGGTGATGCCCCCCTTTATCGCGGGAGATGATGTCGGTGGCGATGACGTTGAATTCCAGGCTGACCGGCATCTCGAGAAAGACTTCGAACTCGATCACCTCCGGCTCATCTTCCGGAGCGAGAATGTCGAACTCGACCAGCCCTTCATTGGTGCCTTCTCCCGTGCGTTCTCCAATCCGAAGATGGGCCCGCTGTCCGCCGGGGGGACGCACGCCGCTCGCCTGCAGTCGGACGCGGTAGAGCCCGCTCTGCTCGGGGCCGGGACGTCCAAACCAGTGAGGACGCAACGCCTGCAACTCTCGACCGGGAAAGATCAGAGCCCGCAGCGGCCGTTCGATGCCGAACCGCTTCAGATACTCCTGCTGTTGTTGACCGCCGTTGTAGCGAATCTCGGCTGCGGTCTTACGAATCGTTCGAGTCTCGATCGGTTTTTCAGGAAAAGCCCGATCGAGAACAATCTCGGCGGCCCGGTAGTAGCGTTCCACGTGCGAGGGCGCGAGAGAGAGAGCGGAGCCGATCCGTTCGAATCCGTGCCAGCGGGGATCTTCGTTCAACTCGCCAGGTTTGGTCGGGTCGTAACGCACCCCGAGCAGATCGTAAACGGTGTTCTGATACTCCTTACGACTGAGGCGGTAATGCGCGACGGGCGGACGCGCGGCCATGCGGGCCGCCCGGCCTTCACTGATCAGGCCATCGAGCTCAGCGATAACTGACGCAATCTCATCCTCGGTCGGCTGAGGCTCGTCTTCCGGAGGCATCTCCCCGGAATTGATTCGCTCAACCAGTTCGGCCCAGAGATGCCCATCGACCCCGGATTTGAAATCGCGGGATAATTGATCGATCCGCAAATCACGTTCAACCAGCTCGGGGCCGTGACAGCGGACGCAATGTTTCTCAAGAAACACCTCGTACGCTTCTGCGGCCATTCCGACCGACATGCCGGTCAGACACGCAAGCAACACCAGACAGATACACTTCATGAACAAGCCCGCAGCAGAACACGAATCGGAACTCATCAGCTCTGCTGAGAAGCCCTCGCGATAACATCAGACGACATCGATATGTTAGCGGGATTCCCGGAGCAAATGAAAGCCTGAATACGTGTGGCACGGGACGCTCGAGAGGGATTAGAGAAAGCCCAGCTCAAGACCTCGGCGTACAAACGAAAACTGTGCAGTTAGAAAACTTCTTGAAATCAGTCCATGACAGCGGTGAGGTTTCTGGGCATACTGGTATTTACCGAGAGCACATCTCACGTCTTATCGAGCTGAAGTTCACCTTGTTTTGTTCTTAATCAAGGGGATTTCAAGGCATGCGGGTTCAATCACGAGTTCAATGGATCGCCTTCGGCGTCGTCCTGTCGCTGGTGCTTCCATTGTTGGGCAGCGTCCTTTCGTCCGTCTTTCTGCCCGGATCCCGGTTCGCCAATTTGCCGATTCATTCTCTGGTTGAAGCCTGTGGCGGGCTGCTGGCAATTGCCATTGCCGCGATTCTGACTGTCGAACAGTCGAGAAAAGAGGACGCCGGACATTATCCCTGGATGGCTGCGGCTCTGGCAGGCATGGGGGTCCTCGACCTGTTTCATGCCGCGGTCGATGTCGGGAAGACCTTCGTCTGGCTGCACAGCACGGCGACGTTCGTGGGGGGCTTTCTGTTCGCCTTCGTCTGGCTCGGTCGGAATCCCCTCTCCAAACACAGCCCCCGAACGCTCCCGTTCCTGGTCGTGTTCGGGACAATGATTTTCGGGGCCATATCGTGTATCGCGCATTCAACGCTCCCCACCATGGTGGTCGATGGTGAGTTCACCCTTTTGGCGCGAGCGTTGAATATTGGCGGTGGGGTTGGCTTCCTCATCGCTGGGGCGTTCTTCGTTCGACGCTTCTTTACGAAGAACAATCATGAGGACTGGCTCTTCGCCGTGCATACAGTTCTTTTCGGAGCAGCCGGCATCCTCTTTGAGTTCTCGGCTCTCTGGGATGCCGCCTGGTGGTGGTGGCATATCCTGCGAATGGCGGCTTACCTGGCAGCCCTGGCCTTCGCCGTTCGCGCTTATCTGGAAGCCGAGGATGAAATCATTCAGATGAACCGACAGCTCAACGAGCTGAACCGCACACTCGATCAGACCGTTGAATCCCGCACACAGGAGTTGAGTCACGAACGGTTCCTTCTGCAGAAACTGATGGAGCATCTCCCCGATGCAATCTACTTCAAGGATCGCGACGCTCGATTCACTCGGGTCAGTCACACGCTCGCACGCCGGCTCGGCAGCACGCCAGAACAGGTCATCGGTCGCACGGACGCGGACTTCTTCCCCGCGCAGTATGCTGCCCAGGCAAAAGCGGACGAAGACGCGTTGATGCAATCGGAAGAAGCTCTCGTCGGAAAGGAGGAACACCCCCACTGGCCCGATGGGACCGAGTCAACAGTGATCACCACGAAAGTCCCGTTGCGCGACAGCAATGGAGACGTTGTGGGTTCCTTCGGAATTTCGCACGATGTGACCGTCATCAAGCGAGCCGAGGAGCGGGCTCGAACCGTTGTGAACGCCGCTCCCACGCCGATTCTGCTTGTTGATCGAGACGGCATTATTCGTGTCGCCAACACCGCAGCCGAAAAGACATTCGGATATCCGTGCGAAGAGCTTATCGGTAAGTCCGTCGAACTGCTGATCCCGCCGCGAACACTCGGAAACAGCGAGCAGTATCACCCCGGTCTCTGGAAGGAGAATGGAGATTCAGCGACGGAAACGGGACGGGAATTGCTCTGCCGCCGCAGTAACGGTTCGGAGTTTCCAGCTGAGCTTGGGCTCAATCCAATCATGCTGGACGACGAACAGGTCGTACTCGTGACCGTTTTCGAGATTACTCTGCTCAAGCAGGCCGAAGAGACATTACGCAAAGCGAAGGAAGCCGCCGAGCAGGCCAATCAGGCCAAAAGTGACTTCCTCGCGAACATGAGTCATGAAATCCGCACGCCGATGAATGCCATCATCGGAATGTCGGAACTCGTGCTCGACACCGATCTCCATGGCACCCAGCGGGACTACATCACGATCGTGCTGGAGTCAGCCGAAACCCTGCTGGCGATCATCAATCAGATTCTCGACTTCTCCAAAATTGAAGCCGGGAAACTTGAGCTCGAATCGATTCCGTTCGATCTGTGCGAGGAAATCGGCGACACATTGAAGTCGCTTGCGCTGCGAGGGCACGCCAAAGGGCTGGAAATCGCCTGGCGGGTCCATCCCGACGTTCCCCGCTACCTTCGGGGTGATCCGATTCGGCTCCGGCAGGTGCTCGTGAATCTGGTCGGGAATGCGATCAAGTTCACCTCGGAAGGAGAGGTATTTGTCGATATCGAACTCGAAGAGCCGGTTCGGGATGGTCGGGCGCGTTTGAGAGGAGCGGTCCGAGACACTGGCGTCGGTATCGCTCCTGAAAAGCTGGAGAAAGTTTTCGCTCCCTTTGAGCAGGCCGATACCTCGACCACCCGTCAATACGGAGGCACCGGATTGGGACTGGCGATCACCCGGCGCGTGATCGAAGCCTTTCAGGGGGAACTCTGGGCGACAAGCTTCCCCGGGAAGGGGAGTACCTTCTCCTTTACAGCTGAATTCCCCGTAGCCGAGCGTCCCGACGATGCGACGCCAATCGATCCGCCCGACCTGAGCAATGTTCCGGTTCTGGTTGTGGACGATAACGAGTTGAACCGACGCATCCTGAAAGAAATGCTCGAAAGCTGGGGGATGCCTGTCACGACCGTTGAAGGTGCCTGGCAGGCCATTAACGTGCTCCGCAATCGGCTACAGAATGACGAGCCGCTACCGCTCGTGCTCAGCGATGTGCACATGCCCGAAATTGATGGTTTCGAACTGGTGCAGAAACTGCGAGAGATCGATGGCCTGCGTCAGACTCAGATCATCATGCTGACTTCCGGCGGACGAGCGGGTGATATCGCCCGTTGTGAGGAGCTGGAAATCGAGATCCACATGATGAAGCCGGTGAAGCAGTCCGAATTGCTTGAGGCGATCCTCGGAGCTGTCGGCAAGAACGCTCAGACCACCTCGGAGGGGGATACGGGAGTCGACTCACAGCAGATTCCCCCGCTCAACATTCTTGTCGCCGAAGACGGTCTGGCGAACCAGTTGCTGGCTCGCTCACTGCTCACCAAATGGGGACACACCGTGACGATCGCCGAGAATGGCCAGATCGCTCTCGATCGCTGGCGGGACGGGAAGTTCGATCTCATTCTGATGGATGTGCAGATGCCGGAACTGGACGGCCTGGAGGCCACACGAGCCATTCGGGAAGAGGAACAACAGACCGGACAACATATCCCCATTATCGCCATGACCGCCCGCGCGATGCAGGGCGATCGGGAGAAGTGCATCGAGTCAGGCATGGATGAATATGTCTCCAAGCCGGTTCGAAAGAATGAACTCCATGCCGTGCTGTTGCCCATGTTCGGCCCCACTTCGGATCGGCAGACCAACAATAACGTCGGCGTCGAGCTCAACAATAATGTGAACCTCGCCTCCTCGGTGGTCGACTGGAATCACGTCCTTGGAGTCGTCGATCACGATGAAGACTTGTTGCAGGCGTTGATACACACCTGCCTGGAGGAGCTGCCGAAACTGATGAGCGGTCTGGTCGAATCGATCGTCACTCGCAATGCGGCCGAGGCTCGCCGTTATGCTCACACGATGAAATCCGCAGGACGGAACTTTGGAGCCGCCCGCCTGCTCGACGCGGCCCAGACCGTGGAGAAGGCCGCCGCGGACCAGGACCTTGAGCAGGCCGAGCAATTACTCGAACCCTTGAAATCTGCCGTTCAGGAAATGTCTGAGTCTCTCGAAACGAGACTCATTCCCCAGAACTGATTGATGAACATGCCATCTCTGAAAACGAACAAACAGCCATCTGGAGACTGAGCCGTGACCAGGGTACTGATTGTTGATGACTCCGCAATGGATCGGCAGATCGCTGGAACGTGGGTCCAGAAAGCCGGCTGCACTCCCTATTACGCGGTTGACGGTCAGGAAGCGCTCGACACGATTCGCAAGGATCGGCCCGACATCGTGCTGACCGATCTTAACATGCCAAAGATCGACGGGCTCGAACTGGTTAAGAGTCTGAACGTCTCCCATCCAACGCTACCGATCATTCTGATGACCGCGTTCGGCAGCGAGCAAATCGCCGTCGAAGGCCTGCAGGCGGGGGCATCGAGTTATGTGCCTAAAGCGAACTTCCGCGAGAACCTGCAACAGGCTTTGCAAACGGTTATCTCAGTGATTGGCGCCGAGCAGCAGCGAGAGCTCGTTCGACATTTTCATCAGGATACGGAGTCCCGATTTGTGCTCGGATATGAACCGGGCGGGTCACAGGCCCTGATCAGTTTTATTGGGGAAAGCATGACACGCCTTGGCTTCTGTGATAACTCGACACTCCTTCGCATCTCCACGGCTCTGGCGGAAGCTCTTATTAACGCCATTGACCATGGAAACCTCGAGCTCGATTCGAAACTTCGGGAGGGTGGGAACAACGATTATCATCGGCTCGGTCAGAAGCGGATGCAGGAAGCACCGTATCGCGACCGTCGTGTCTACGTGACGGTCAGGCTTTCGGCTCCGCAAGCGCGGTTTACAATCCGCGACGAAGGTCCCGGGTTCGATCCGGCCACACTTCCCGATCCGACCGACCCCGAGAACCTGCTCCGTCCGAGCGGTCGCGGCGTCATGCTGATGCGATCGTTTCTTGATCACATCTCTTACAGCGCAAACGGCAATGAGGTCACGCTGATCAAAAATCGTCCCGACCTCGCGGGGCACTCCGCACCGACCGATGATCTGGTTCGGCAGTGATCTTCCCGTCGATTTCATGTTCGACGACGTGGGAGGAATAATCGTGACTGAGGCGAACAACTTTAAGACCGCTTATTCGCCGCAACTCTTTGTGACCAGTTTTTCGACAACACCACGCTCCTGATGAGCAGTGCCCACGACATCGCGAATCTCGGCAAAGCCATCTCGGGTCATCAGACGCACAAGGCCTCGACAGATACGTTTCGTGACGAACGGACCTTCATAAATGAGGGCCGTATACAGCTGTAGCAAGGAGGCCCCAAGCTGTATTTTCAGGTAAGCGTCTTCCGCGGAGAAGATTCCACCGGTTCCGATAATCGCATAGCGTTCTCGATCCATTTCGCGATACAGACGGGCAATGCAGCGATTGATCAGCGCTGCCACCGGTGCTCCAGCGACCGCTCCGGGTCGGCCATCCAACACGTCTCTAGGGGCATTCAGAGTCAGTGAGTCCGGCTTGCCGACGGGCAGATTGAAACAGAAGCCGCGGACGAATGGAAATCGCTCGCACTCCTCGAGCATTCGCACGAGCCGCTCGGGATCTTCTGTGGGCGCCACTTTGAGAAACACCGGACACTGAACGTCGAGAGCGGAGATGCGTTCCAAAAGAGCGGTCCTATACCCCGGCTGGTCAAACAACTCCCGTCCCCCTTCCGCATTGGGACAACTCAGGTTGAGCATCAGATAGCTGGCGCAGGGATGAGCCTTCGTCACGGAATGGACGTAATCGCTGAATACTTCCTCGGGGCTCGTCGCCGAATCCGCTTTCCCCCGGTTCGTGCGTACGAGATTAACGCCGAGCGGGTGTCGCGGTTCGAACCTTGCGATCCGTTGAGCCACAACGTCTATTCCGTCGTTGGGCAGTCCGTAATTGACGATGATGCCTCGTTCCTCCGGCAGGCGAAACAGTCGCGGTCGCGGATTCCCGGACGACGGGGCCGCCGAGACCGAACCGATCTCGGCAAACCCGAATCCGAGAGCATCGATCATTCGCAGTGCCCGGCCATTCTTGTCCCAGCCGGCCGCCAGGCCAATGGGGTTGGCGAAATGAAGTCCAGCAACTTCCGTTCGCAACAGCGGTTCGTCGACCTCACAACAGGCACGCACGGCACGAACCATTCCGGGAATCCTGCCAGCAACCCGGCATGCTTCCACGGTCAGATGATGGGCCCGTTCCGCATCGAAGCGAAACAGTAGCGGGCGGATCATCTGCGAATAGAACGGCATACCGGTCCCTCTTTACCTGCGGTTGACGGTTGAACGGGGGTGATTATGAAAGATCCCCCTGCCGCCGTCTACAGGCGGAATCCCCGACATCCCGACTGAAGCGGAGACATAAGAAGCACTAGCACTATCGTGGGACGCGGCGACGCACTCCAATCATTGCCGGGATTGGACGATGGACGCCTCCAGACGGACGGTTCACAGTGATCGGAGCGGAGGCTTCGTGGTCTCGATACAACATGATGGAGCTTCCGCCTCCATCGAGATTGATGGCATGCTGGCAACCATGATCTCTCAGCAGTTGGGCCAGTTCATGAACAGTCAGGCCGTCGCTATATCCTTCCCTCCGACCATCGACCACAACAAGAAGGAGAAATCGGCGACTCTCGTCGAAACCGAGAGCGGTTCGCGGATGTCGTGGCCCCCCTTCCTCGGGAATGAGTTGTCCATCCTGAACCAGCACGGCACAGAAGTCTCCAACGGCTTGTCGGATTTCGACCGGTTCGACCGGCCGGCTGATTTGCGGCACGCTGTGTGCGTTCATCCAGAATGCGACCTGACTGTTGGAATAGCGAGGATTATCGAGCGGGCTGCAGAATTCTCCATCGGAAACCGCAATACCGATGAGGTTGACGTGCATTCCCTCGGTCCAGGGAAGGAAGTGATCCTCCGGATGGACTTTGCTGAAGGCGTTGGCATTCACCGCCGCTAACGCGCCTCGTCGATTCATCAGTTCGACCGGGAGGGTCAGAGTTGCTTCAGCCGGACCGGTGTCATCGGGATCCTCTGAAACCATTACGAACAGATCAACCGCAGAAGACTGCAGATCGATCTGCATGTAAGACGCAGCCAGCGGTCTGGGAGAGAGGCTGGCTTCCGTCCAGATTAGAACTGGAGCGACATCCGATTCTTGCGGCGGATGGTCGAGGTGAACGACCACGTCCTCAAGATTTTCTGCGAATGCCGCGGAACCAGAGAAGCTTCCTGAAACCCCGATCGTCAGTATTGTCGCGAGGAAAAGAAGACGGGCAAGGTGATGAATGCCTTCCTGGCAGATACGATTTCGAATCACTACGTTCTCCCGGGACCTCAACCTTGCCAGGTCGCTGCCTGACGTCTCTTTCGCTTCGAAGTGTCGTTTCATCTTCACGAACGTTAGCCGCAACATCAATCGCTCGTGGACAGTGGGCGGGGAATACTTCTGATCTCGGCCATTTCGCTTTCCCACCCCGTTTTGATCCTCCGAAACAACTCCACTCCCCGCTTCGTTTACGAGGATCGCTATCGTCGCGATCTCTATCCCCAACTTCAATGGATTCGGTTCAGCCGTAATTCGCCCACAATCCTGCCGTGCACTGCGAAGACGCGCGAAGATTGATCGACATTAGCCCCCGACTTATCGAGACCCGTTGATCGGATGACTTCGCATTGCAGAACATGCTGCGCGCATGCAACACACGTTCACGGTTGCCATAGTGTCCGGGCCGCATGATCTGTCGCGATTTGTGTGAAATTGTTAGCAGCCTTCTCGAAGTTAATTCAATCTTCATCTTCGACGTAAGAATTCGTGGCGGGGGAACTTTTTGCGTTAACGATCGAGACGATCAAGCGACCAATAGAGTGTGACAATGCCCTCAAGACAGCCACGTAAAAGTATGAGTACGACAGTTCTGGTCCCTGCGACCGAAAACAATCAGAGCGGCGAGCACGCCGTGACCGTTATGAGTCGAACCAACCCATCGACGATTTCGGATATCATCACAAATGGAATGTCTCTGAACTACCTTTGGTCTCAGGCCGAACCGGTGGTGAAAGCGTTTCTGCTGGCCTCGTTGCCTCAAGCCTGCGACGCTGACGACGTGCTGCAGGAAGTCGCGCTGGAAGTCTCCCGTCGCTTTGAGGATTACGATCCGACCCGCCCGTTTCCCCCCTGGGCTCTCTGGATCGCCAAGATCAAAACCGCCGACTTTTTTCGACGCACCTACCGCGATCGGCACCTCCTTGTGGGGGATGCGCTGGAACCGCTGGCCGAGGCCGCCTGTCGCGCATCGCTTAAGTTGCAGGATCAGTCCGATGCCCTCGAAGAGTGCCTGAAAGGACTTAGCGAAAAGAATCGCAAGCTGATCAAACTGCGTTATCGCGATGCCTGTTCCCCCGCGGAAATCGCAGACGAGCTCGGCACCTCGTCCGGAACGGTCCGAGTCCTTCTGCATCGGATCCGTTCGGCTCTCGGACGCTGCATCGAATCTCGCCTGCAGCAGGAGGGCCAGAAATGAAAGAGTCCGATGCTCTGCGAGTGATCGACGACCATCTCGACGGGCAGGACGACTTTCCTCCCGAAGTAACCGCGGAATTGACCGAATGGCTCCGGGATGATCCTGAGAACGCCGATCGCGCCTTTCAGCGCGTCATGCTCCATGTCCTGCTCAGTCGTAAAATGTCGGATCTCGAGCCACCACGACGGGCCGGAAATGGAAGCGATATCGTTTTCATTCAAACGCCCGCCAGCCCCCAGCCGAGTCCCCGCTGGATGCTTCTGCTTGGCATCGTCATTCTGATTGCCACCGCAGTGTCCGCCATTACAACATCCCTGGTTATGCTGCTCCCTCAACATCGAGCTGACAGGGAGGAGCTCATCAAGAACCACGAGGGGCTGGTTCCACCGCGGGTTGTTCAACCGGATCATCGAACCTCGGCAAATGTCCGCTGGCAAGCTGAAGCCCCCGGGAAAACCTATTCCGACTGGATGAGGAAACAAAGCTGGGCTCTCGCGTCCGGCATCGTCGAGTATCGCCTGCTTGATTCCGGCCGCTTCGTGATTACGGGCCCGGCGGAGTTCGGCAAACTGGACGACGCGAGTCTGTTGTTAACCCGCGGGGGATGCGGCGTCGCGTGGAGCCCCGAAACCGATCAGGATGTCTGGTCGCTTCGCACAAACAATGTCGTCCTGTCCCTCGATAAGACCACTCGTTTCGCTCTCCACACCTCTGCGGAGATTGGAACGGTCCTGTCGGTTCTCAAAGGTGAATTGTCGTTCCGGCAATCGGCGGAGAGTCAATCGGCTGAAGTCCATTCGCTCCTCGCGGGGCAGGCCGTCTGGATCGAACGCGATAAAGTAGTCCTCGCGGAATCAGACTGGGTCGAACGAACACTCGGTCGTGTCCACGCGGCATTGAACGCCTCCTTCCCGCGCCCGCTTGATGCGCCTCTGGTTTACGAGGGCTTTGATTATCCAGAAACACTTCCGACCTCTGCAGAATTCACCCACGCCGGTATCAGTCTTGAGCATGGGGGATGGGGATGGAGAACCTGTTGGCAGGAACACGGCTCTCTCGCTTCGAGCATCGATCACGCTCCTCTCCGACGGCGGTCTTCCGAGGACCGGCGAGGACCGGAAAGCCTGAGTTTCCGCGACCAGAATGGTTACCTGCTTCGAACTTCGGGCGGTCAGCTGCGAACCTCTTATGGACAGACCAGCCGGACGGAACGGGCCATCGATCCCCTGGCCTGGCCCGAGGAGGCTCGCGATTCTCGCGGCGTCGGTGCCGATGGCTCGGTGGTCTGGCTGAGCTTCCTCGCTCAGTCATTCAATGAGGCGGGCGGCGCCCGTTACGCGTTCCTTCGAGTGGGTGATGAGGAGACTGGGATTCGCCTTGGTCGACTTCCCGGCCCGGACACCAGTCTCTGGAGTGCAGAGGTTGACCGAACGCACGGCGAGTACGAAGGGCCGTACATGAGTCTGATTCCAGCCGGCGAGCCTGCTCTCTTTGTGGCCCGAATTGAATTTCAAGCGGGTCCGGAGATGGTGCGCGTCTGGCTGAATCCGAACCTGTCAAAAAGTCCGGATGATTCCCAGGCTGATCTCGAATTCACGGCTCCTGACCTTCGCCTCGATCGCATCCGGATTGAAGGTCGTTACTCCACCGATTTCGATGAAATTCGGCTTGGCCCCAGCTTCGCTTCCGTCAGCTCCTATCTCACCGAATAGGGCAGCAATCCTCATGAAATGTTTCCTACACTCGCTGTCTCCAGATAGGGGACGCGGACTCTACAGAATCACAGGGATTCTCGGGCTGCTCTGGGTGTCTGCGTTCGCCCGAGCCAACGATTCCCTGCCAGTTCCGACGCACGAGCAAAGTCTCGCAACTGGAGTGGACCTGCGAATCTGGAACCTGAGCGATCCGATCCCGCGTTCCGTCTATGCCCTCGATCTCGATCTGAACCAGCCCCATATTCGCTCGGCCTTTTCCCTGGGGGGCGCCGATCCAGACGGAAACGGTGACTTCCATGCGACGAATCTGACCGTCCTGGCCACCGCAGAACGACTGCAGCTCGACGTCGCGGTCAATGCCGGTGTGGTCATTCAGCCTCCGGAAAGCAGCAATGCGGGTGATGGCTGGGGCAAAGCCTATCCCTGTACCATGGTCAACGGATCCTGGCTCACGCCCCCGCCCGAGCGGAGCCGTGCCACGGTCGTCGTAATTCATCGTGACGGCCGGTTTTCGATCTGCTCCGCACTGGAGGTCCCCGAAGACGCCCGGCATGCGTTTCCCGCGCATACGGGCCAGCTGGTTGAAAACGGCGAGCCATGTCGCCTTTCCACACTCGATTCCAGTACCGCGACCAGTCAGCATCCTCGTACAGCAATCGGAGTCGATGAGCCGGGGTTGCGTATCACACTATTAGTCGTGGATGGCCGCGACCCTGCGGAAGCCGTCGGCATGACCACCGATACTCTCGAAGACTGGATGGTCCGCCTGGGCGTCTACGATGCTGCGAATCTCTGGGGGGGAGGCAACACCGTTCTCGTGCTTCGGGAACGGCCCATGTCACCTTTGCGAGTATTCAATCGACCGTCGGATCACAATGCCCAGGGCTTTATTCGCCTTCGAAGCGCCCAGACGACTCTCGGCTTCACCATCTATGGCTCGAGCTCGACAGGCAGTCGCCGATAGGACCTCCTCCGTCCTACACACGGTCGTAGAGCAAATCCAGCATCTCCTCGTCGCCGAAGGCCGCGTACTGCTCAGATGAGGCCTGCATAGCCGAAGCGGAACTCTCGTTCGTCTCGGTCGACACGTCTGGTGAAGCGGCCTGAGCCGTGGTGAAGGTTCCAATCATGACGTGTTTCCAGGACACCGACGACGACCAGCCGGTCACGTAACGATCGACAAACGCGGAACCGGTCGATTCCGCCGCTCGCCATGAACCGTTCGAAGTCCGCCCGAAGACATCGGACAGGCCGTCCCCATTCCAGTCTCCGACTGCAATGTCGACAGCTCCCCCTGCGACCTCACTCCAGTTGAGCCAGTACCGCATCTTGAACTGCCGCCCGTCCGAGGCACCAAACCAGAGTTTCGTCCCATTGAACAAGGCCGCCACGTTCGAACGTCCATCCCCGTCGAAATCACCGACGACAACCGCGTCCAGCGACTCATTGACAGTCCATTCACTCCACTTGCTGCTGTAGAATCCATCCGCCGGACCAATCGACTTCGCGACGAAGACGCTGCGGCTGACTCCGGTTCCAAAGACGGCCAGGACATCGGCGCGGTTGTCCCCATTGAAGTCTCCAACCTGCACGAAATCGAAACCATTCGATAGATTCCACCGATGGGAGTTCAAATACTGGAATCGCGTATTGCTCGTCTTGACCATCCAGACGACTCCGGAGGTCGCAACCACGGTCAGGTCATCTCCTTTGACGCCGTCGAAGTTGCCAACGAGCACGGTCTCGATTCCTTCGTAGTTCCCGTAGTCGCCCCAGTGACGATTGGCGAACCGTGTTCCGTCGGACTGGGCGACCCACCAGCGTCCACGGTTGCCGTTTCGGAACAGTCCGATGATGTCGTCGCGGCCATCATTGTTGAAGTCGCCAACGTGGATTTCTTTGATGTCGGCATGAGTCCACGTGGTCCAGGACGTAAACGTAAACTGCCCCGATCCATTCGCGATCCCGACACGCCAGTCTCCGTTGAACAGCCAGACGGCGATATCCTGAATTCCATCCCCATTGAAATCGCCCTGCACGGTCTCCCGGAACAGGCTCGCCGGACCAGAGGCGGCGACCGCGTTGGTGTAATTCCCCTGAGCATCCACACTTGCCTGCCACCAGTTGCCATTAACGAAACCGATAATGGAAGACGTGGGGATTGGCGGCGGGCCTTCCACGACATCGTCGACAGCGATCGTCAGCGAAGCACTGTCTTCAACACTTCCCCCCAAGGCAGGGTCGTCCACCTGCACAGTCACGTTCAAAACGGGGGTCATCTCATAATCGAGCACAGCCCCAGCCCTGATATAGAGCGCCGAGCCAACGACCTCGAAGAGAGCCTGGTCGGCACCTGACAGGACGAGCGTATTGGTTCCCAACGCGTCGTCGGTCACCACGATATCGGCGACTTTCAGGCGGCTCGTCGTGCTCGTATTCTCGGGAAGATTTCCAACTGCATTCTGCAGAGCGATCGTGGGGGCTTCATTCACATCGCTCACACTGACAGTCAACTCGACGGACGCGTCAACCGAGCCACCCAACTCGGGATCGTCGACCTGCACGGTAACGACGAAGTTCGACCTGGTCTCGAAATCGAGTTCCACTCCGGCGATTAAATAAAGCGATGTTCCGACGATTTCAAAGAAGGCCGAGTCAGCCCCGGATAGCGACAGCTGGTTGGTTCCCAACGCATCATCGGTGATCACGATCTCCGCTACGCGGATCCGATTCGAAGTGTCGGTATTCTCCGGCAAACTGTTCTGCAGATTCTGGAGCGAGACGGCCGGGCTTTCGTTGATGTCGGTGATCGAAAGGGAAAGCAAAGCCGAGTCGTCCGTCCCGGTTCCTTTGGTCGAGTCATAGACTTCAACCCACACATTCAACTCGGGTTTCGTTTCGAAGTCGAGCGTTGTGCCGGCTCGGAGATAGAGCACGGTTCCATCGACATCGAAAGATTCTACATCTGGCCCGGCGAGCCGTAAAACGTTCGTCCCAAAGGCGTCGTCATCAATCGCGATATCTGCGAGCTTGATCCGCCCGGTGGTATCCACTGCCTCAGTCAGTTCTGCGACAACGTTCTGTAACGTGATGCCCGGTCTCTGATTGATCTCAATCGTCAGGTCAGCTGATCCATCGGGCGATGCTCCGACGTTCGGATCGTCGACCTGAATGGTAAGTTCGAGCCGCGGATTCGACGCTTTGTCCAAAGTCGCACCGGCTCGCAGGAAGAGCTCGCTCCCCTCCATTTCGAACAGACCCGCGTCCGGTCCCGTGAGACTGATCGCATTCACGCCTTGTGCGTCATCAATGATCGTGATGTCGCCAATTTTGATCCGGCTGCTGGTGTCGGTGCCTTCCGCCAGAATTGTCACAGCGTTTTCGATGGCAACCGTCGGGGGGTCGTTTGCATCGGTAATGTTGATGGTCAGCACGGCTGTGCCATCAGGACTTCCGCCCAGGTTCGCATCATCGACCTGGACCGTGACAGTCATCGACGGCATGGTCTCGAAATCAAGGTCTGCCCCGGCGATGAGGTAAAGTTCGTTCCCGTCAATCTCGAAGCTCGCTGCGTTGGCGCCCGCGAGACTCAACACCGGAGTTCCCCCATCGTCGGTAATGACGATATCGGCGACCTTCAGGCGATTCGACGTGTCCGTCGCTTCACTCAAGGTTGTGACCTGATTCTGCAGGGCGACCTGGGGAGGCGAATCGACTCCGGTGATTGTGATTGTTGCAGTCTGATTCACGCGGCTGCCGAACCGATCGACCACGCGATAACCATAGGTAAGAACCTCGGTCGCTCCCTGGGCCAGTGAACCGTACGCGGCCGGAGTTATGGTCAGGAGGTTCCCGTCTACGGTCACGCCGCTGTCATCACCGGAAACGAGCTGCAGGTTACTCAAACTCAGCGTATCGTTCGGGTCGACGTCTGTTGTTCCAGAAGTGAGATCGAGAACAAACACGTCATCGCTTTCAACCACACCCGCAGTGACGGGAGCCGTCACTGCTGGAGTGTGATTGACGTCAGCAATCCAGAGTTCGTAGCCACTGTCGCCGCTGAAGGCCCGGAAGACGAGCGAGCTGCCAAAGGTCGTGAGGTAACGAGGATCGATCCCGATCTCCCCATCGAACAAGCCCTCCACCAGTCGCGTGCCCGCCTCCGTCCCATCGGTCACCCAAAGCTGAAAGCTGTCCCATTCCGGGAAATTTCGTTCCTGCTCCAGCACCCGGAAGAAGAGCTGATCGCCGACCGCTGTGAAGAACATGGGATTGGACGAGTCGACACCAGCACGCAGATCGCTAAGCAGCCGCGTTCCGACCGCCGTTCCATCGCTGACCCAAAGCTCGGTTCCCGTTACGCCGTCGGTAGCGGCGAAGTAAATCTGATTGCCGATAACGGTGAGATACTCAGGAGTCGAAGCTCCGCCGCCGACATGGATATCCTTGAGCAGCTGCGTCCCCTCGAAGGTTCCGTCGCTAACCCAAAGCTCCGTGCCATTCGAGCCATCATTCGCGCGAAAATATACCGAGTCGCCGAGTGCGACGAGACCGTACGGACTGGAGCCCTCGGAACCCGCGTAAATATCTCTAACCATTCGCGTGCCGTCGGTGGTCCCATCGCTGACCCACAACTCGCGCCCGTTCGCGAAACTATCGGCTGTGAAGAACAGCTGATTGCCGACCGCCACAAGATCGGATGGCGACGAGGAGGAACTGCCGGTGGAAATGTCTTTTACCAGCCGTGTCCCGGCCGGGGTTCCGTCGCTCACCCAGAGTTCGGTGCCGGTCGCCGCATCGCTGGCCTGGAAATAGAGCAGATCTCCGAGGACTGTGAAGTTATTCAACACCCCGGTCAGATCGCTGCTGTTGATGTCCTTGACCATGACCGTTCCCTCGGTCGTGCCATCGCTCACCCAAAGTGAATACCCCGCAGTCGCATCGTAGGCTTCGAAGAACAGCAGATCCCCGACGGCCGTCAGATCACGTGGTGACGACGAGGCGAAATTCGGCCGAATGTCCTTCACCATTCGCGTCCCGGCTGCCGTGCCATCACTCACCCAGAGCTCGTTCCCGTTCACGCCGTCGTTTGCGACGAAGAACAGTTGATTGTCGACAACTTCAAAGTAACCCGGTGTCGACGATCCGCTTCCGGGGTTAATCTCCTTGAAGAGCACGGTCCCCAATTCCGTGCCATCGCTGACCCAGAGTTCGCGACCATGAACGGGATCGAATGCCGAGAAGTAGAAGCGGTTGCCGAATGTGACGATGTCGGTCGGATTCGACGATTCCAGTTGTGTCTGGACAACCACGATCTCTCCGGCTTCGACGTAGCGAAGCCGGTAACCGTTTCCATCGTCGGCTGAGAAATAAATCCGGTCGCCGACCAGGGTGAATGACGAAGGATTGGCAGAGCCGCTGCCGGGATTGAGATCGGCCACCCGAATCGTGCCGGCCTCAGTCCCATCCGTGCTCCACAGCTCCACTCCAGTGACTCCGTCATCGGCGCGGAAGTAGAGCCGATCGCCAATCACGGTGAGTTGAGCAGGAGACGCCGATCCCGCACCGGGGTTGAGATCGACCACAAGGGCCGTCCCCTGCTCCGTTCCATCCGTCGACCACAGTTCGCTGCCATTCAGACCGTCATCCGTTACGAAGAACAAACGCCCGTCGAATGCGGTCAGGCTTTCCAGCACCGAGGAAACATCGCCCCCCCTGATATTCCTGACTAGCCGGGTGCCGCCTTCGGTCCCGTCCGTCACCCACAGTTCGGCCCCATTCACGCCATCATTGGCCTGGAAGTAAACCAGATTCCCCACAACGGCCAACTGAGTCGGGGCGGCCCCGGCGGCTCCGGGATTGATGTCGCTCAGAAGCGTAGTTCCCTGAGTCGTCCCATCCGTGACCCAAAGTTCGGCTCCATTGGTCCCATCGTTCGCCTGAAAGTAGACGAGATTGCCAATCGCAGCAAACTCCTGAGGCGAAGCTGAGTTCCCTCCAGGTCGAATGTCTTTCACCAGATAGGTACCATCCTGGGTGCCATCACTTGTCCAGAGTTCTTCGTCAAGAAAGGCTTCCGGGGCCTGGTAATAAATTCGATTCCCGACGGAGAAGAGCTCCTTCGCATCGACGACCTGGTTGCCGTCGATATCTCGAACGACCGATGTGCCAGCCTCCGTACCGTCCGAAACGCGGAGGTTTCCGTTTGAGTCTGTGAAGAACAGTAACGAACCGACAACCGCGAATTCCTGAAATACCGTCGGCTGGATCCCCGGCGTTACATCTTTGACGAGCACGGTTCCTTCCCTGGTGCCGTCGGTCACCCAGAGTTCGCGGCCGTTCTCGCCATCGCTGGCCGTGAAGAACAGCTGATCGCCGACAACTGTCAGATTTCTGGGGTCCGAAGCGCCCCCACCGACAAGAATGTCTTTCAGAATTCGCGTACCTTCAATCGTCCCGTCGCTGGTCCACAGTTCTGTTCCGTAGGGCGCTACGGACGCCGTAAAGAACAGTCGCCCCCCCATTTCGCGCAGATGATTTCCGGCAACCGTTTTCGCGTCGACGATGTCTTTCAACAGCCGAGTCGTGATTGAGACATCGACATCGACCACACCGAGCGACAAACTTACCGAAGCATCAGGCGAACTCCCGACAGCTGAGTCGTCGAGCTCGATCGTTACCGTGAACGTTTGGCCGGAATAATCCCGAAGGTCGATCCCCGCCTTCAGGAAGAGAACATTCCCTTCCAACTCGAAGAGAGCCGCGTCCGTACCTGTTAGAGCCAGCACATTCGTCCCGAGCGCATCATCGACAATCGTGACATCCGCCACCGCCCTTCGCTCGCTGATCCCCTGCTCGTCTTCCAGAGTTACTCCGTAGTCGTTCAGAGTCAGATAAGGGGCTTCGTTGACATCGGTCACCGAGACAATCAGCGAGGCTGTGGCATCAGGAGTCTCCCCGACCGAGGCATCATCGACCGTCACGGTCACATTCAAGGAGGCCTGGGACTCGTAATCCAGGGATATCCCAGCAGAGAGGAACAGTTCGAGTCCGTCGATCTCGAACAGCGCAGCGTCAGCTCCGCTGACTGCCACCGTATTGACGCCGGTGCCGTCGTCTGTGACCACGATATCGGCCACCTTAATGCGACTGGCTGTGTCGGTGTTTTCCGCGAAGCTGACCGTCGTATTCTGCAGCGTGACAGTCGGGGGATCGTTCGGAGCCTCGTGCAGGCCGACCGCATCGACCAGTTGCTGAACGTGATTGCGGGCTGCGTCATCGTTCTGACCATCGATACCGGACAACGAAAACTCGCGATCGGTGATGCGATCCTGGTTTGGAAGATCGATCGCTCCGGTCCCCATCAGCGGCGAAGCCCCGGAAGTCGGCTGTGTCGAACCACTCTTGTTGATATGAGACAGCGAAAGCGTATGGGCAATTTCGTGCGACAACGTCCCCGTAATCGCATGCGTCGTATATTCCAGGTTGCCCGATGAAAGCGCATTGGCGGGAGACAATCCCCCCATCCCCTGAATGATGTCGGTGAAGATGGAAGCGACGATCGCTCCATTGGGAAGCCCGTAGATATTGGGTGTTCCGTTTTCGTCCCGCACCGCCGAAGCCGCCGCCACTCCCAGGATGCCGCCGTTCGTGTGCTCGCCGGAGATCCCCGTGCCGATCTGCACGTAGTAATATTCGCTGGCTCCGGCATAAGGCGTTCCGATATCGCCGACGACGAAATCGATCGCAAGATCCTGCCCGGAGGAATTGGCAACGGTGCCGATCAGTTCCGTAAAGAAGTCCTCATCGACCTCCGCCATAATCGCATTTACGATCGTATCAAAGTCGCCGGCTTCGAAGCCGTATGCGGTTACGTCGAACTCACCGACAACATTGTCAAACAGATCGGTCGATGTCGCATCGTCCGCGTCCTTAAAGTCCAGCACAATCGTAAGCACATCCGCCTGGTGTCCCCCATCCGGCTGAGCCTGATACTGACCAGAAGCGGGTGGCATGCCGGGCGGAACCGCGAACTCTGTCGATTCCAGCTCCAGGAACTCTTCCCAGGTGTAATACCCCTCCAGCACATCGACCCCGGCCCTGTGGTGATGATCGTGATCATGCTCACCGGAAAGCAGCATCCGCACTTCAAGCTGTTCAGCGTTCTGCAAACGTGCATGGCGACGCCGGCTCGGCATCGAATTGACCGTGCGGGCTGAATGGCTCGTCGTTCGTTTCAGAAGGAAACTCAGCCAGTTTTCAACGAGCATATCCGCTCCGTACTTGCAGACATCAACAAAACATACAGCTGGAATACTGACCGAGCCGTATCGGTTCGGACGGTCGGATCGCGACCTTCGCCTGGGAAACTTCAGCAAAATTTCCGGAGGTTCGGCGTAGCTCCCTGACCCGATTCCCAGGCTCGCCTGTAGGGTGGATCATCCTATCCGCAGGTACAGCGGAGTCAATTAGAGAATCGGCACATCGGCCCGGCGGAGACCACGATTAATGCCGCGCCTTCTCAACTGTCGAAAGTCTGCCTCGGCGATGTTGCCTAATTGCAACGAACCGCCGTAATCTGTCTGTTCAGCCGTCGAGTCACTCCTTGCGCTCATTCCTCAGTCCGTCGAGACACACGACCGATACGCGTTCGTCGGACTTTCGCAGGTCCGGGAAAGCGCAATATTCAGTGGAATCGCCATCGCCCAGCGGCCGGAGGAGGAGCGCTGGGCGGGCGTCGCGGTGGTTGATCTGATCACCGGCGAACCGGTCGCCTGGCTTCGCTTCGAAGATGCCGTACAGGAAGTCTTCGCCATCAGCGTACTTCCGAATCACGTCTGGCCGGACCTGATCAATGAAGATGAAGCTCTGTTGAATTCCACCTTCGTACTCCCCCATGAAGCCCTGCTCGACGTGCCCGACGAGATGCGATCCTGTTCCTGAATCCTGACCGGGAAAGAGGCTCGGCAATCCCGGTTACTTGAACGGGATATACGCATAGTTATCCATCTGCAGATTGATATTCACTGTAGCGGCCGAGACGGCAACCTTAACCGGTGGAGCGACATCGCTGGTGGCAAACCCATGATGGGCCAGGGCCTGCCCGCAAACGAAGATCTCCACCCCGGCTTCATTCAGCTTCTGCAGCAGTTCCAGATTGGGATTCTTCGTCTTGCCCAGATCCTTCAGATACGATCCGGTGTGCCGGGCGTATCCCTCGTGAGACAGGGCCGCTTTCGTCGCTGGTCCGTGAAGGATAATCGCCATTTTGAATCCGTTGTCCGTCCCCGCCCCCGCTTCGGTGTATTGATTCAGGATCAGGCCCGCCCGGTCGAATCCCTTCAGCACGCCCCCTTCCATTTTGTCGGACGTGATATCGAGCAGAACCTTCGAATTCTTCCGGGGCTGATGAGCGACATCCGGCAAGGCGACAATCCCGCCGTGCCCCTTAATCACCGGATGAGTGTACTGAGGGTCTCCGGTCGGATCGGCATAGGTGGTGATTGAGACCGTAGCGCATAGGGCAAATGTGATGAGCGACTTCATAGGAATTCTCCTGAACTTTCTGGAACTCATTCCGTCCACCGTTCGGCAGAAAACGTCTTACGGCAGACCTCCTCGAAACGAACAGTTCATCAGCCGCGTCGGCAGGTGAACGACCAGCACGGATGCCATCTCGAAAGAAGTGGCAATGCTCTCGCCCAAGGGGCGCGGATGGGGAAACTGCAATCGACGCAGATTCTGATATCTTTCCTGCCCCCAGCTCGTTACGCTGAGATCGGTTTCCTTTCGCCATTCGGCTCTCGAATACGAATCGTCATGTTGGATCTCTACCAATCCTGCGCTCTCTGCGAACATCGTTGTCTCGTCAACCGACATGCGGGTGAACAGGGAACGTGCAGAGCTGATGCCAACGTGCGGGTATTTCGACATCGCATTGAATACGGCGAAGAGCCCGAGCTGCTCCCCTGTCACCTCTTCTATACATCGGGCTGCGATCTCCGGTGCGCGTTCTGCATTGCCGAAGAGAACGCATTCGATCCCTCACGTGGAACACTGCTGACGCCCGCGTTCCTGAACGACGCGATTCAATGGGGCATCGGTCAGGGAGCCAGGACACTGCAATGGGTTGGCGGGGAACCAACGATCCATGCTCCGGGCATTCTCGAATGTATGAAGTCGGTCGAACACCTGCCGCCCGTGGTCTGGAAGTCCGACTTCTACATGACGCCCGAAACGATTGCTCTGCTCGAGCCCTGGGTTTCGTGGTTCGTCGCCGACTTCAAATTCGGCAATAACGCCTGCGCCGAGCAGATCGCCTCAGTGCCGAACTACTTCGAGATTGTCACCCGGAATCTGCTGCTGGCGGCCCAGTCGACCGATCTCATCATCCGTCATCTTCTGTTGCCGGGGCATTTCGAGTGTTGCGTGGAACCGATCACGCACTGGCTCCGAGAGCATCTTCCCGAGGCCCGTATCAATTTGCTCTCGGGATATTTACCGAAATGGCGTGCGCAGCGAGATGCGACTTTGAACCGGATGGTGACCCGGTCGGAATTCGCGAGGGCGAAGAATCATCTTCTCTCAGCCGGATTAGCTTTGGTACACTGATCAAAGATTGTCTATCATGAAAAAGCATCTACAGGCCGACGACGAGACGGCGATTTCGGAGCTGCATATCACTCCGGATGGTCGGATTCTTGTTTTTGGCACGTCGCGAGAAGTTCTGGAAGTCCTGAAGTCTTCGGGGCTCGTTTCTCCAGACGAGCTGGACCATACCGACTCGTCCGGTGCCAATACTCCTCTCTCAACGACCGACTCTTCAGAAGCCGGCGTTCCCGTACGTGAAAAATGAACTCACCGCAAGACACTGCAGCCACCCAACGTCCTAACGGTCAGACACAGCGGCCTGCCAAGCCCGCTGCAGCTGAGAGCAAACGACGGACTCAGCCGGGGCGATTGTCGCCGGCCGAAGAACTCGAAGTGCTCATCCGCGCCCGCTATCCGATCATCTATGTGACGAGCTGGGAAGAAGACCGCGTTCAGCAGGTCTTGGAAGAGATCGCCAATAAACGGAACAAGAAGCTCTTCACCTGGACGATTACTGAGGGCATTCTCTCGGCTGATCAGGAGATCCAGCGTTCGAAACAGTCGTCTCGAACGGCCGACCCGGTCGCCGCCCTCGACGCCGTGATCGACCAGATGGATGCCTCGATCTATCTGTTTAAGGACTTTCACCCGTTCACATCGAACGATCGCTGCAACATTTCGATTCATCGCCGCCTCCGCGACGCTGCCAATCGACTTCGCGATACTTACAAGACAATCATCCTGCTCTCTCCGGTTCTGCAGATTGCCCCCGGTCTGCAGAAGGAACTGACGGTCGTCAATTTCGACCTGCCGAAGCCGAAGGACTTCGATGCCCTGCTCAATCGCATCATCGACGACGTTCGCGAAACCAGCCAGATTCAGATCGAGATCTCGCAGCCGGATCGCGAACGTCTGCTGCACGCCGCCCGGGGGCTGACTCTCCGCGAAGCCGAGAACGTTTTCGCAAAAACAATCGTGATGGATGGCAGCCTCACCGCGGACGATATCGACATCGTTTACAGCGAGAAGCAGCAGATCATTCGAAAAAGTGGACTGCTCGAGTACTACGAGACCGACGAGAAGATGACCCATGTGGCCGGGCTCGAGAACCTGAAGGACTGGTTCAAGAAACGGTCGATTGCCTTCACCGAAAAGGCGGCTCGCTTCGGATTATCCGCCCCGCGTGGCGTGCTGCTGCTTGGGGTTCAGGGGTGCGGGAAGAGTCTGAGTGCCAAAGCCGTCTCGGCAATGTGGCGACTCCCTCTGCTCCGCTTCGATCTCGGCCGCATGTTCAGCAGTCTGGTGGGTTCCAGTGAGGAAAATATCCGCCAGGCGATCCAGACCGCCGAGAGTGTTTCCCCGGTCATTCTCTGGGTGGATGAAATCGACAAGGCTCTCTCCAGTGCGGGATCCGGCGGTGCGAGCGATGGTGGTACGTCCTCCCGTGTGTTCGGAACATTGCTGACCTGGCTTTCTGAAAAGACTTCGCCGGTATTCGTCATCGCGACCGCGAACGACATCAGCCATCTGCCGCCGGAACTGCTCCGCAAAGGGCGTCTGGATGAGATCTTCTTCGTCGATCTTCCCAACCGCACCGAACGCGAAGACATCTTCCGCATTCACCTGCTGAAGCGCCGCCGCGATCCGAAGTCGTTTGATCTTCCGGCACTGGCGATGGCAAGCGAAGGCTTTAGTGGGGCAGAAATTGAAGAAGCGGTGATCTCCGCGCTCTTCGATGCGTTCAGTGAGAAGTCTGATCTCACCACGCAAACCCTGCTCGCCACGATTGAAGGCACGGTTCCTCTTTCCAGAACGATGAAAGAGGACCTGCTGCGACTGCGAAGCTGGGCAAGCGGACGGGCCCGACCGGCCAGTATACCGGACGCCCATCAGTCCGCCGAGCCGCGTCGCAAACTCGAAATGGAATAGTCGCTTCGTTACTTCTGCCTGTTAAGGACGTTCCAATGAGCACTGTCATGGTTGTCACTCCGATCATCATCGCCAACTGGCCGGTGATCTCCGCCGCAGTCGCCGGTGCCGTCGGCAGTATGGGATTCACCCTTGCTGAAGCCGCTGCAGGTGTCGATGTGCGTGTCAGTTCAAAGAACGCCACGAAGACAGAAATTGAACTCGACGACAGCGAAATCCTGTCCGCCGGAACTGAACTCGGTGAAGAGATGACCGTGGTTCGCGACGGCGTCACCGCCCGCTTCAAACGGGATGCCCGCGGTTCGCTCACGCTCTGCATGGAAGGCGAAGGCTACACGAAAGCCGAGCTTCACCAGATTGGCGAGGAACTGATGGGCCGCGTCACGCAGCAGTATGTGTATCACCGCGTGATGACCGAGATGAAGAACAAGAACATGACGATCGTGTCGGAGGAAGTCGATACGGACCAGACCGTGCATATCCGTGTCAAGAACTGGTAACGATCGCAGACCGATTCACGTCTCGACTGGGAGAAGATAAAGGTGGCCAACGAAGAACTTGAGATTCAGATCTCGAAAGATGGCAAGGTAACCATCCGCACGATCGGCATCAAAGGGGCCCGCTGCCTCGACGCCGCGGAAATGCTCGCCCTGATTGTGGGGAAAGAAGAACAACGCGAGTTGACCAGCGAGTATTACGAACAGGATCAATCCCAGAGCGAGCACCTCGGGATTCATCAGAAGTATCAATAAGCGACGTGAAAGATGCAGTGTCCGTCCTGCCAATTCGAGAACATGCCCGGGCTCACGCAATGTGGACGCTGCGGCTCGATGCTGGCCGGCGGACAGGTGGCGGTCGACGTCCTTCCACCGCGTGCTTCGAAGCGACAAAAATGGGCCCGCAGCCACCTGCCGAACTTTAACGGAGCTGGGGAACGGATCCGCCCGCTGCAGGAGTGGTTCCGAGGTCGCATCGTTGTCGGTTCGCAAGTTCCGGCTCATGTGACCGATTTCGGGATCCTGTTTCGGATGCTGGTTCCAGGCTGGTCCCACCTTTACTGCGGCTGGACGACCTGGGGGATCGCCTACCTGTTCAGTTACCTCGCTCTGCTCTTCATCTCATTTTTAACACTCGGCACGCCGTTTACCGGACTGTTCTTCGGCATGGCGATCGCCGTTCATGCGACCTCGGTTGCCAGTCTGTTCCGTAGTTCTGATGCCGATCCTCGCGAACGCATCGCCTCTTCAATGCTCTGCATGTTCCTGATCGGTGTCGGGGTCTATCTTCCGGGAACACACCTGGTCTACAACTGGGCCAACCCAATCATCCTGGCAATGGACACTCCTCCCTTGCGGGAGGGTGAAACGTTCCTGACCGCGGAAGTCACAGCGCAGACGCCTCTCAATCGAGGTGACATGGTCGTGTTCATTCCCAACCGTCTCGATATCCCCCAGCCGGGCCGAATTTATCGGATCGATGGCCCGCATATCGATCGCATCATCGCCCTGGAGGGAGATCAGATTCAGGTGAAAGCCGGGGAGATTCTCGTCAACGGCGAACCAAGTCAGCATCAGCCGCTGAATAAGGCGTTCCGCCTGCCGGACATGCAGATTTCGATTCAGCCGAATCAAGTGCTGATCTTTCCAAGCTCCGAATGGGCTCTCAATAATCAGCCACCAGCCTCCGTCACCAGTATTTCTCAAATTCCCCGATCCAGAGTCAATGCCGTGATCCGGTATCGAATTGCCCCGTTCTATCGCATGGGCAGAATTGACTAACCGAAATCCAATCCATGTCTCGATTCAAACGACTTGAACTTCCGGCCGAAGAGTCTGAAGAAAATCAGCTCTCTCTGCAGGGAACCCTGAAGAACGACTGGGCCCGCCAGGCCGATGACGCCCGGCGTGCCGGACTGTATGAGTCCGCGCTCCGGCTCTACTCCCGTTGTCTCGAAGCGGACAAGTCGCTTGTCAGCGCGTGGTGCGGGCAGGTGCAGATGCTGATCTTTCTGGAGGAGTATCCCGAAGCCGAACTGTGGAGTAAGAAGGCGATCGAACTGTTCCCGGGAAGCGGGGATCTGGTCGCGTCGCATGCTCATTCCCTGTCCCGGCAGAACAAAAAGGGGGACGCCATGGGCGCCATCGACAAGGCGATGGCGATGACCGGAGAATCGGCTTATCGCTGGACGGTTCGGGGCGAGATCCTGACGGCCCGCAAGAGTAATCTCGCCAGCGACTGTTTCGACAAAGCCCGTCTGGCGAATCCCGACTGGCTCACCTCTGCGGAAATCGGTTTGATTCTGTTGCATTACTCGCAGACGAGTCGAGCATTGATGAGTCTGAGGCTCGCCGTCGAGAATGGGCCCGATGCCCCTTACGCGTGGTATCTGAAAGGCCTGGCGGAACAACGACTGGGGATGACCGGCAAGGCCCGTGAAAGCTTCCAGACGACTCTGGAGTTAAACCCCCAACACAGCGACAGCCTGAGTCGGCTGCGCGAACTAGACCGAGGTGAAGGTACGTTATGGAATCGTCTCCGCCGGCTGTGGAGCTAGCTCCATCGTCTGAGCAAAGCAGAGCTTATTTCGATCGCATCCTCAAGCTTGCACGCAAGCACGGAGCGAGCGACGTTCATCTGATTCGTGGCATCCCGCCCGTGCTGCGAATCAACGGCGATATCACGCCCATTCAGGCTGCACCGGTCGAGGCGCAGCAGCTCCACGATTTGCTCGAAACGCTGGCCAATCCCCTCCAGCGGGAGACCTATACCCGCTCCTGGCAGCTCTGCTTTTCGATGTTCTGGCCGAAGATCGGACGATTTCGGGCCAGCGTCTATCAACATAGTGGAGTCCCCGAGTTCTCAATCCGCATTTGCGAAGAGACCTTTCGCACCCGCGAACAGCTGGGACTGCCTTCAGTTATTGAAGAATTGACCCGTCGCCCCAATGGACTGATTCTCGTAACTGGCCCGACCGGCGTCGGCAAAACGACGACCCTCAGCTACATGATCAACTCGATCAATCACAATCGTCGCGCCAAGATCGTCACGATCGAAGATCCGGTCGAGTTTGTCCACGAGAACCGGCTCAGTATCGTCGTGCAGCAGGAAGTGATGACCGATGTCACATCTTTCCGTGCGGGTCTCACGCATGTATTGCGACAGGACCCGGACGTGATCGTAATCGGAGAAATGCGCGATCTGGAAACGATTGAGACCGCATTAGTCGCAGCCGAAACCGGGCACCTGGTGCTGGCCACCCTTCACACACCGGATTCCGTTCAGACGATTCAGCGGATCTTCAGCGTCTTTCCACCTTCACAGCAACATGCCATTGTGCAACAACTCGCCAATAGCTTACAGGCCATCGTCGCCCAAAAACTGCTGCCGAGGGCCAATGGAGAAGGACGCATTCTTGCCTGCGAAGTCTGTGTCGCCACCCCTGCGGTTCGCAATCAGATCCGCGAGATGCACCCGCATCTGCTTTACAGCGAGATGCAAACAGGCCGAAAGCATCACATGCAGACGATGGATCAGTGCCTGCTCGACTACTATCTGAAAGGTGAGATCACCTACGATACGGCGGTCTCCAACGCCCGCGAGCCGAATACGATCAAGCACAAGGCGACCGGGACGTAGTCTCCGAAGACTACGGCAGACACGCGGTGACCGCACGCAGACGATTCCGCTTTATCGAACAGTGCGACGCCTCTTACCAGCGGCCTGCCGGGGAAGCGGGTTTACAGGCAAGCTCCCCAAGTCGCTGACGATCATGTCCATCCCCTGATCATTAAAGCTCGACCAGGGTGTCAGCTCTCGGCTTACATGCACCTGTGCCCGACTGGCGATATGGCTGTCGGGCCGCATGAGATGAGCGAAATCGCCGAATAGCGTCCGAATTGTTTTCGATCCCAATTGCATCATCCAGAATCCGTCTCACAATCATGAGGTTGATGGGTGCCCTGTCCCGGAACGGTGCACATCGGATGCCATTTCTCACCGTGCTGGCGGGGAGAAATGGGGAATTGAAAACTCTTTCTGGAAGCGGTCTTCATTGGTTCCCAAAGCCTTATCGAATCAGAGCTTGCAGCGTTCGGCCGCTACCGGATGGCTCGACGAGATTTGGCTGATTCTACGTATCGCGTTGCCGCTGATCGCCTCGCTTGGCTGTTTTGCGCTCACCATGTTCGTCGACCGGACGTTTCTGTTCTGGTACGAACCGATCTCCGCGGGAGCGGCGATCGCTGCGGGAAATGCGTATTGGGCGTTTGCCTGTCTTCCCGTTTCTGGTCTCGGATTCGTGACTCCGCTCATCGCCCAGGCGATCGGACGCAACGACCGGCATCAGACCAGCAATCTGGTCTGGCAGTCGATCTGGATCACGGTGATCTCGCTGCCATACTTTGGGCTGCTGGCGTTCTCAGCCCCGGCGATCTTCGGCCCCGACCATGACCCGGCCCTGCGAACCATGGAGATCCAGTACTTCCGCTGGCTGCTTACGGTCGCTCCGGGGGCGATGATGGAAGCAGGACTTTCAGCATACTTCGTGGGTCGAGGATTAACGGGGCGGGTCCTGGGCATTAATGTGGCCAGCGCCATCCTCAATATCCCCCTCGACTGGTGGCTGATTTTTGGTGGCCTCGGCGTCTCCGGAGCAGCCATCGCGACGTCTCTTGCCATGTGGTTCAAAGTCGGCCTGTACGGAATCTTACTCAGTCGCGAAGCATACGGCGGGCGATTTATCGGACTGCCCATTCGATGGCGGTTCCGCACGATGCTTTCGATTATCGTTCCGGGATCGACGCTGGGCGTTCAGCAGGTGATAAAATCGGCTTTATTCAGCTACGCGTTAATCTCCATCGGTCGGATTGGAGCCGTGGAACTGGCCGCGACTTCGGCCGCACTGAGCCTTTATCAGTTGTTTTGCACGCCGGTGATCGGACTGGCTTCCGCGGTTACGGTCGTTTCCGCGCAGCGTTACGCCGGCGAGGGACTGCTCCCGTCCATTCGTTCGACAGCGGTCGGAATGCTGATTGGAGCGTCGTACACCCTGTTATATGCAATTCCCTTTCTTACGACCCCCGATCTGTTTACCGGCCTCATGGGATCGGAACTCAGCGAGAGCGAAAAACAGACCGTGCTGCCTCTGGCGAGCGATCTTCTGAAGCTGACGACTCTGTTCGCCCTGTTTGACTTTGTCTCCCAGATCCTCGCAGCCGGACTGAAAGGGATGGGCCGAGCCACGATCTTACTGGTCGCCTCGGTCATTGCGGCGGCCTTGATCGCGATCGGGTTCTCGCTGCATTCTCAGTACGAACAGCCAACCCTACTGGTCTGGTGGGGCGTGCTGATCTGCTGGCCCACGTTCCAGGCGGCTGTCCTCCTCGTTGCCTTTATGCGGACCTTACGGCGTGAGGGCAGAGGTTCTTCGACTCGATAGTCGAGCTTCCGCTGCGGTCGGCTTGCGATCACACCATCGACTTTGTGAGAGATCCCGGCAGCCCCGCCGAATTTGCATTGGTTTGGTTCCAACCCTGAGGAACAGGGGATTCCGCTCGATGCATCCAGGCAAATGCATCAAGCCCGCTTGATTGGTATAGCCCTTGCTAAGTCCGTTCACCGTGGTCGTCCCGCGATCCCGCCCTTCGGCTCGCTATCGAGCCTCCCCTGCCTACTTTTGTTTCAGGATGTAACATTGTGAAGATCGGTCTCGTTGCGCACCTCAAGTACCCTATCGCGAAACCATACGCGGGTGGGTTGGAAACGTTTACCGCCAAGTTCGTCGAACAGCTCAAGGAACGTGGGCACGATGTTACGCTGTTCGCGAGCGGGGATTCCGACCCTCAACTGAATGTTTCGCCGATTACACCCACCGCGACGATGCTGTGTCGCTTTCCCAAGGACGAAGATCGCCATAATCGCGTTGAAGAGCTGGAAGACCAGGCCTACAATCGTCTCTTCGACCAGCTGAAGCACAACGATTTCGATCTGATCCATAATCATTCCATACATCCGATTCCGCTCCGCCGGGCCGATGAACTCGGCCGCCCCATGGTGACGACGGTGCATGTTCCGGTGCTCCCGCGGCTCGCCGAACAGCTCTTCGAAAAGTCGGCGAGCGAGTGCGGGAGTTTCATCAACATCTCAGAGGTCAATCGCAAGGAGTGGGAGCCGCTCCTGGGAGATCACGCGGTCATCCATAACGGGGTCGACACATCTTTCTGGAAACAGTGCACTCGCCCCCGAAACGGAAGAGCCGTCTGGTTCGGCAGAATTCTTGCCGACAAGGGAACCCACTGGGCCATCGACGCAGCTCATGAAGCCGGCATTCCAATCGATCTGGCCGGACCGATCGCGGATGACGACTACTTCCGGCAGATGGTGCTTCCCCGCCTGCGATCCGCGGATCGCTATCTGGGGCACGCCAGTCACGAGGAACTTTGTCGAATCATCGGAGCGGCGGAAGCCTGCATCGTCACCCCATGCTGGGACGAGCCGTTCGGCCTGGTCGTCGCGGAAGCTCTCGCCTGTGGCACTCCGGTTGCGGCCTTCGCTCGAGGCGCTCTTCGTGAACTTATCACGGACGATATCGGACAACTCGCCGAGCCTGACGATACCCGCTCCCTTGCGGAGGCCATTCGCCGCTGTCGCCTGATTGATTCCACTCAATGTCGGAACGTTGCTCAGCAGCGATTCTCGCTCACGGCGATGATGAATCGTTACGAAGACTTCTATAAGCAAATCCTGTCGGGTAGTCTCGCTCCTTTCGCATCGACTGAGAACACACTGGAGCTGGCCCGTTGAAGTTGCCCCTGATCGGATACTACACCCACTATCATGGTTTCGGACACCAGCGGAGAGCCGAGGCGATCCTCGCCCAGGTTCGGAATCCCGCCTGTGTCATTTCCAGTCGCCTTAGGCCCGAGAACTGGTCCGTACCACCCGGAACGACTTTCCTCGATCTCCCCTGCGATGACGATGACGTTCTTGAAGAAGGACTGACTCGAAGTAGTGATGTGCCCGGCGTACATTACGTCCCGCTTTGGGCCCCCAATTGCCGCCAGCGCATTGCAAATTACACTGCCTGGCTGGCCTCCGAACGCCCCGCACTTGTCGTCGTCGATGTCTCGGTGGAGATCTCACTTCTCACCCGGATGGCATCGATCCCGCAAATCGTGATGCGTCAACACGGCCAGCGCGACGATGCTGCTCACGAGAATGCGTACCACGCCGCGGAGAAACTGCTCGCTCCATTTCCCGAGATGCTCGAAGATGAAATCACGCCGGAGTGGGTCCGCCAGAAAACTGTCTACCTTGGCGGCTTCGCCCGTGCGATCACGCCGATTAGCCGAGCAGACGCCCGCGACCGCCTTGGTTTGTCGAGCGACAAGCGAGTCGTCGTTGTCATGACTGGCCGGGGCGGCCACGCTCGGACTTCGGCCCAGATTATCGAAGCCGCTGCGGCGACAAAGAACTGGCAGTGGCATGTGATCGGAGGAATTGATGAGGAAGGAGTCGAATCATCGCCAGCCAACGTGACCTGGCATGGCTGGGTCGGTGATCCCGAAGTCTACATCAAAGCCAGCGATGTTCTGGTGACAGCAGCTGGACACAACAGCGTGATGGAAGCAGGACGCGAGCGGGTTCGAATGATCGCGATTCCTGAAGACCGCCCGTTCCGCGAGCAGGAGCGCAAAGTCGCCGTACTGGATCGCGAGCAGCTGGCCATCGGCCAACGGGAGTGGCCCGCAGCGCGAAGCTGGCCAGCCCTTTTGGAACGGGCGATGCAACTCGACCTCAGCCGATGGGATGCCGTGTTTTCCGAAAACGGAGCCGAGCAGGCTGCCCGTCTGATTGAAGAGATCGCCGACTGGTCAGCAGACCGTTTTCGACGGATCGATGCGTCAGCCGTCGGGGTGACAGTGTGATGGACGCAAGCGTACTGACGATCGTGAAAGGGCGGTCGGCTCATCTGCGGAACCAACTTCGGGGTCTGGAACAGTCGAGTGTCTTGCCGAAGGAATGGGTCATTGTGGGGATGGACGAGGATCCTCCCGAACTTGAGTCGGCTGGATTTCCCATTCGTTACGGACGGGTGAACTCGGGCGGAGAGAGCGAGATTCCGCTGGCGCACGCGAGGAACAAAGCTGCTTCGCTGGCCTCGTCCCCCTTGCTGATTTTTCTCGATGTGGACTGTATCCCCTCGCCCGAACTCGTGCAGATGTTTGCCCGGGTTGCCGAAGCCTCTCCCCAGCTCTGGATGGGCACGGTTGGTTACCTTCCATCCAATGCGGCATCCGGCGAGTGGAGCTTTCAAAGCCTGGCGAACAAAGCCGTCGAGCATCCCCTGCTCCCCAGGCTCGATGGTATGGAATGTCTGCAGTCGGACCGCTACGAGTTGTTCTGGTCTCTGAACTTCGCCCTCCCGGCCTCACTGTTCTCTCAAATTGGCGGGTTTGACGAAGACTATGCCGGCTATGGCGCGGAAGACACCGACTTCGCATTTATGGCCCGAGCGCAGGGTATTCCCTTCGGATTCGCCGCGGCTCGGGCCTATCATCAGCACCACGCCGTTTGCAAGCCGCCGCTGAATCACTTCCGGTCCATCCTGGTGAACGCGAAACGCTTCCGCGAAAAATGGGGAACCTGGCCGATGGAAAAATGGCTTCGTCAATTCGAGGAGCTCGGACTGGTTCACTTCGATGCCGAAGCCGATGAACTGTCGATTCTGAAGGTTCCGACTGACGATCAGATTCGCGAAGCGATCGTCAACACCCCGGCGGGATTCTGACCTTCAAGCCAGTGCCTTCGCGCGGGCAATTACTCGGCGGCCCCCTCGAGGAGATACGCGAGCAAATCTCGAATCTCCTCCGGACTGAGACGGTCGAGCAGACCGTTGGGCATCACCGAGGTGGTCAGTTCGCGTCGCTCTTCGATGTCGTTCTTATCGAGCAGAAAAATCTGGCCATCGGGGCCGACATAGGCCTGCTTCTGGCCTTCCCGCCCCACAATCAAGCCGACGCGGACCTTGCCATCGACCGTGACGAGCTGCTGAGGCCGATAGTACGGAGCAATTTCCGCACTCGGGTCGACAATGTGTTTGAGCAACCAGTCCGACGAAACCCCGGTTTGATTGCGAATCGTCGATAGGTCCGGGCCGATGTCGTGGCCTCGACCGTGCATGGCATGGCAGCTGAAACAGTTCCCGAGCCTGGCATGAAAGAACAGGCGGCGACCGCGTTCAGGATTCGAGCTTCCTTCTGCGTTGCGAACCAGCTCTATCCAGGAAGGGAGATCGTTGAGATCGGGTTTCGGTTCGAACGTCCGCTGCTCGGAACTGGCGGTGGAGAGCGATCGTTTTGCTTCCGAAGCGATTACCTCATTCGAACTGGCGGCGAGTTTCTCAAGGAACGACTGATGCTGTTCGACGAACGGTGCAAGTCCGGCAATGGCGTCCGCCCTGAGACCGTCGTCAAATGACTTGTCGGCGGCGACTTCCGCCAGTCGTTTCGCCCGACTGGGATCGGGATGAATTACCAGGAGGCGGACCGCTTCCCGACGCAGGCGTTCGTCCTGCTCGCGACTCAAGGAAACCAGCTTTCCAACCGGGAGGCGCCCTGAACTCGAATTGACACTTTGCAACGCCAACCCCCGCAGCCTGGCCGACCGAGTGGAGTCCAGCGCAATTTCCGTCAATCGGTCATCAGGAAAGAACTCTTTTCCCGACTCGCCACCGAGACTGGCCAGCGACGCAATGGCGGCTCGCAAATCACGACGCGTCAGATCGGAGCGATCAAGAAGCTGCTCCAGTTGTGCTCGGAATTGTTTGAGGTCCGCATCAGCGATCCATTTGATTCCCACGAATCGGACGTCCTCGTCGTCATCGGTCAGCAACTCGGGGATGATGTTCGCGTTTTTTAGAAGGTCAATTCGCTTCATGGCGACAGCGGCGTGAGATCGGACGCGGGGATTTCCGGCGTTCTGCCAGTCGAATCGACTCAGTACATCCGGCTGCTGTGTGAGCACATGGATGGCTCGGGTGCGGACGTACGGATCGTCGTTCTCGAGCAGCTTCAAGGCCTGCTGGGGGGAGGGATCTTCCGAGACTTCCCGAGGCGACTGGGGATCGAGTCGAATCGGCTCTTTGAACTCGACACGCCAGATCCGACCATAGCCGTGGACGGGGTAGGAGATCTTCACCCAATCGGTGAAGTAAAGATAGCGGCCGTCATTCGAATACGAAAAGTGAACCGGACGGAACTCATCGGGACCGCTGAGGAATGGCTCTCGGGAGACTTCAAAAGAGGCTCCCTTTGGCTTAATGGTGTGGAGATCGACGCGATTGTCGGTCCAGGATGCGGTCAACAGTTTCTCGGGGCCGTGGGCGATTACTCCACAGGCGGCTTCGCCGAGAGCTCCGCACATTCCGAGCGTACCGGGATGCTCGCCGAACCAGCAGACCAGCGGATGCTGACCTGAACGACCGTAGCGATACTCGTAGCCGAAGTCGGCTCCCGGAATGATATGCAACAGTCGGTTCGGCGGCGTGGCGTTGGGATCGTTGTCGGTGGAATAGAGGTTCCCGGCCAGATCGTACGCCATTCCGAACGCGTTCCAGTGTCCGGTGCTCAGGCGCTCCAGTTGAGTTCCATCGGTGCGGCAACGATAGGTCGAGCCCCCTTCTCCGCCGCCCGACAGCCGAACGCCGTCGGTGCCGACAAACGAGTAGTCCACTCCCAGGTTTTCGCCGAAGCCGAACGCCAGCCAGTCGGGATGAGCAGGATCGATCGCGAGTCCGCCAACGCCGTTGTGCGGGTAATCCCCTTCTGTTTCGCAGATGACCAGCTTCTCCGGCTCGCCATCGGCCTTCGACTTCGTTGCGGCGTCACGGAAGCGGCCGATAAACCAGCGGGTACTCACGTAGAGATGGCCATCTGGCCCGAACAGCAAATCGGTGCTGAAGGTATGCCCTTCATAGAAGACGGAACTCCTGTCGGAGACGCCATCCCCATCGGTATCCTCAAAGATCAGAATGCGATCGGTCTCAGGTCCTTCGTAATCGGAGTTCCGTTTGTGGGTGTGATTCTCCTGCACGAAAACACGACCATCTGGCGCGACTGCGATGCCGACGGGCGTAACGATCTCCGGATTCTCGGCGAACAGCGTCACGTCTTTGATGTTGGGATGATGCACCGTTGGCGTGAAGCGGGTCTTTTCCTCCGAAGCCCAGGGGCGAGATTCTTCCGCCTGAACGATCGAGATGGAGCCCAGCACGAGAAACCGGAGGAGGGTTGCAATAACACGATTCATGGCGATTTCCGACAGAAGCGAATACAGAAGGTTGTCGTCTCGACAGCGGTGGAAGGTGCGAGTCTCTAATCCACCAGTTCTTTTCGCAAAGGCTCGTCGACGATGAACGCTTCTGGAAAGTCGGCCGACTTCACGCCATTGCGATCCCGCAGACGCTTATTTTGCTGACGGCCCCGCGGGGGATTGAGCGGAACCTGCATCCCGCCGAGTTCGTCCATCATCGCGTAGAGCCGATCCTGCATCTGGTTCCTGATCTTCTCGTAAGAGGGCTCATGGATCAGGTTGTTCTGTTCCATCGGATCGGCCTGAATGTCGAACAGTTCGTCGGTATCCCAGAGGCCGTAGTAAGTCGTATATTTGTACTGGTCGCCCCGCAGTGAGAAGTGTGTCGGCGTCTGCGGGTAATTCTGTTCCCAGTAGTAAACGTAGAGGAAGTAATCCCGCCATGGGATCGATTTGCCCTGCGCAAGCGGGAGGAAACTCTGGCCGTCCATATGGGCCGGCTTCTTCACGCCCATCGCTTCCATGACCGTCGGAGCGATGTCGATATTGGCGACGACCTCATCAACCACCGTGCCCCCTTTGATGAGCGAAGGGCACTGCATGAGCATCGGCACGCGGCTGGAGGTCTCGTAAGCCACCCGCTTATCAATCAGACCGTACTCGCCAAACATGTAGCCGTTATCGCCCATGTAGATCACGAGCGTGTCGTCGTAAATGCCCATCTTCTTCAGCTGCTCCATCACCGAACCGATACTGTCGTCGACAGTTCGCAGGGCTTCGCAGTAGCTCCTGTAGTAGTCTTCGACCGGCGTATCGGTATGCAGCGGAAAGTCCATTCCGTGCCAGCTGTTTCGCTGATCGAGCAGCCATCGCGGGCGATTGCGAAGGTTGTCGGTGAGCAACTCGCTCGACTCCGGCAGTTCGAACGGAACATTTTTGAGCGTGCCTTTGTACTTCGGCTCCGGCGTGAAGGGACCGTGCACGGCTTTATGAGACAGATACAGAAAGAACGGCTGGTCGGATCCGGACTGCTGTTCCAGAAACTCGACCGCTTTGCGGGTCAGCAGTGTCGTGATGTAGCCGTCCTGCGGAACCCGCTTGCCATTGTCGTTCAGCGTGTAGTTATCGCCCGGCGGGTAGTAGTTCCCCTGCCCCTTGAAGCTGAACCAGTAATCGAAGCCGGGACGAGGCTCGTCGCTGGCGTGGCCCATATGCCATTTGCCGATGAACCCGGTCTTATAGCCGGCATCCTGCAGATACTGAGGGAAGAACTGCGTCCCTTCCGGAACGGGGCGCTGATTGTCGATCACACGATGCCGAAACGTATACAGCCCGGTCAGAATCGAAGCCCGGCTCGGGGAACAGAGAGACGTCGTGACGAAGGCGTTCTTCAGATGAGCACCATCCCTGGCCATCGCATCCATATGTGGCGTCTTGGCCAGCGGATGTCCCATGAAACTCATGGCGTCGTAGCGGTGGTCATCGGAAAGAATAAAGACCACGTTACGCGGCTTTGCTCCAGCAATCTTCTCCGCAGTCACATCCCTGGGAACCGGGACAACTTCGGCGCGAGCCGTTCTTGTGAGAGCCATGCCGCTGCAACAGACAGCGCACAGCAGTAGTGTTCGGATCACAGTCATGCTCGTCTTCCCCGCATCAGCGTTCGTTCAAATGAGACGACTGAACTTTAGAGGAAAACGGAGACTATGTCATGCAAGGCGGCACAAGGTAAGGCTGACCGAGAGGCGAGTTCTCACGACAACTCAGGCAATGATCTCGTCGATTGGATGACCGTGGTCGATCTCGAGTCGCTTGCGGCCGGGAATTTCGAGCTTCCGCGAATCGAGGCCGAGCTGTTTCAGGATGGTTGCGTGAATATCGGTGACGTAATGCCGATTCTCAATCGCGTGGAAGCCGATCTCATCGGTCGCTCCATGGACAACCCCGCGTTTCAACCCACCGCCCGCCATCCAGACGGAGAAGCCGTAAATGTGATGGTCCCGGCCATCGCTTCCCTGTGAACCGGGAGTGCGCCCGAACTCGGATGCGAAGACCACGAGTGTCTCATCGAGCATGCCTCGCTGATCGAGATCCTGCAGCAGGGCTCCGATCGGCTGATCAACAGCGAGCGAATTCTTCGTGTGATTTGCCTTCAGTTTTCCGTGGGCATCCCAGGCCCCTGCTCCGCCGCCGCCATGCTGAATCTGAATGAAGCGGACGCCCTGTTCGACAAGCCGACGGGCAGCCAGCAGCTGCATTCCAAACTCCCGACAATGCGGCTGGTTCAGTCCATACAACTCCTGCGTGGCGGCTGATTCCTGTGAGAAGTCGACGATGTTCGGAATCGATGTCTGCATCCGGAAGGCGAGCTCATACGACGCAATGCGAGCGGCCATTGCCTGATCGCGGGGGTACTCGATCTGTCGATGATTGTTGAGCTGCTGGATGAGATCCTGGCCGATCTGCTGAGCGGAACGTGAGAACTCGACTTCCGGCTGGCTGAAATCGAGCGGATTCTTCGGATCAACTCGCATCGGAACCGCATCGTGAGCAGGACCGAGATAATGCCCGTCCCGCTTATTCCAGTACTCGCGTTTGCCCATCGAAATAAATTGCGGCAAGTTCTCATTCAGCGCCCCGAGGCCGTAATGCACCCAGGCACCGAGAGTCGGGAATGCCCCGTCGTTGAGATGCCGCCCCGAGTGGAACTGTGTTTGAGCTCCGTGATTACTGTCGGTCGTGTACATCGATCGGACAACGGCGAGCTTGTCGGCCTGCTTCCCAATGTGTGGGAACCAGTCGCTGATTTCGATCCCGCTTTCGCCATGCTTCTTGAAGCCAATTTGCAGCGGGTAGAGTTTGTTTCGCTGGTTGCCGTTCGCGTCTGGAGCGGAGACGCGGGCAAGTGCCAGCTTCTCCGGATCCTGCGTGTCGGCGAAGGGGGTCTCGGCGATCGTTTTGCCGCCGTACTTCGAAAGCATCGGTTTCGGATCGAAGCTTTCCATCTGGCTGACGCCGCCGTTCATGAAGAGCCAGATCACACTTTTGGCTTTCGGCTGAAAGTGCGGGTTCCCCGTCGGCGGAGCCCAGGCTCCTTCGTGAGCATGCGATTCCTTCTGCAGCATCGCTCCCAGAGCAAGCCCGGTGAATCCCATCCCCATGTCGGCGAGAAAGGTGCGTCGCTGGCAGTGGTTCAGCTGATAGTCGTTCATGGTCTGTCTCCCGTCCGCGAAGTTTCCCTAACGCAGCGTGACGAAGTCGTTGTGATTGATCAGCGTCCAGATTAGATTCGCCCGGGCCGAGTCGTCGGTGGCCTCAGGCAATTCTTTCCATGCCGACAGGGCCGACTGACAGGCGGCGATTTCCGTTCCCGTCGCCTCGATGCCGAGCAATTGCAGGAAAGCCTGTTTGATGAACGCTTCCTCGTCTGGATGGCGAGCAGTGAGTGCAGCGGCGATGACTCCCGAAGATTCGAGAACCAGTCCGCTGTTCGAAAGGGCTAACGCCTGCTGAGGCACCACGCTCTGCTCGCGGCGATAGCACTCAGTGACCGAGGCTTCGTCGAATGTCGTCAACAGCAGGTTTCGATCGTTGTTCGAATGGTAGAAATAGAGACTGCGACGTCGTGATTTGTCCTGATCTTTCGGCGGGACGCTCGGTCCGCCCATTGTCGCGTCCAGCGTTCCCGCCAGCGCAAGAACCGAATCGCGAACGGCCTGCGATTCGAGACGAATGGGCACACGTCGCCACCAGTACTGGTTGTCGGGGTCTTTAGCGAGCTGCTGTTCGGATCCAGCCGTTGTCGAGGCCATGCGATACGTACTCGATGTGACGATCACGCGATGGATGTGCTTCATGCTCCATCCATTGTCCATGAGTTCGGCGGCAAGCCAGTCGATCAACTCGGGATGAGTGGGAGTCGCCCCGTTCCGTCCGAAATCAAATGTCGTCGCAACCAGCGGCTGCCCGAAATGACGGGTCCAGATGTGATTGACCGCAACCCGAGCCGTGAGCGGGTTCCGATGGTCTGTCACCCATTTCGCGAGAGCCGTGCGACGCCCCGTGCTCGTCTGAGGGAAGTCAACCTGGGGATCGTCCTTGCCGGTGAACTGGAACCGGGTAGCGGACCATTTCGCACCCGGCAGCTTTGTGTAGGTCGCATCCTCAGCAATATCTTTTTTGAGCACTTCCTTCGCTTTGGCGAGAGTTTCTTCAGCCTTCGCGAATTTCTCCTCTGCATCCTTCCGTTTGTCAGCAGCGGCTCGCTCCAGGGCGAATTTTGCCTCGATAAGCCTGGCAGCCGCCTCGTGAACGACCAGACGCTGCTCGGAACGAATGGCTTCGATCCGATGTTCCTCGGCCTGCTTGGAAGCGGGACTCTCCCAGGCCGATTCCATCGCCCTGGCTCGGGCGAGGATACTGGCCAGCTCGGCCTGGGCGACTTCGACACGGGCGGTCGCCATGTCCAGCGCATGGCGTGCTTCAGCCAGTTGATTGACATCTTCCATGCTCCCCGAGCCCGGTGTCTTCAACTTCACATCGCTCGGCAATGCGGTCAGATGAAACTCCTGGAACGTTGCCAACGCGTCGAACGTGACGAGCTGCATCGCTCCGGGAGCTCTCGATACTGGAGACCGCCAGATCACCGTCAGCTCGTCGTTGAGGAAGACGTTCATCAACGGACCACGGACCTGCAGCCGCAGTGTGTATGGCGTGTCCAACGCCAGTTCGACCGATTCGTTCCCATCGCCGGGATATCGCCAGGTGCCGTTGTCGTCGTACGAGGCCTGCACCTTCTGCCCGGGAGCGTGGGCGCTGGCGTAGACCAGGAACTTCGGGTCAACGGTCTGGCCTTCGGTCGCCGCAGGACCATCGAAGGCAATTCCGACGCTGCGGTATCGGCTGCCTCCCTGAATCGTGAACCGCAAAGTCGCTTCGAAGTCAGGCGGAGCGTTCTGTAACAGCTGAAGGATCGATCGCTGAGGACCGTCGAGCGACTGCTGAACCTGTCCGGGACTGTGCGACCAGGTTCCCGCCCCAATCTTCCAGCGAGTTTCATCGAGCGTGGCAAAGGTCTCATGAATCGGCTCGAAGCCTGGCGACTCTTCTGGAGTCGACTCCTCAACTTCCCGATTCGCTTCCCGCTCGGCTTTCTCAAGCCGAGCCTGTGCAGATTCCTGCTTAGCGACGACGGCGGCCAACTTCTTTTCCGCGACCGCGATATGATTTTGCAGCACCCACGGCTGCCGAGCGGGCTCGGCAGCGACTTCGGGCAAAACGACTTGTTCGACTTTGAGTGGTTCAAACTCCAGAAGCGCGGGCACCCCCGGGGCGATGACTTCCGACTCATCCGGCTGGGCTTCATCGCCGCGAATATGCAGGTACGTCGGTTCTTCCGGCAAACCATCAAAAACGCGGGGGATACCATCGTTGGTGAAGTCAGGCTCGCCAGGAACCATATCCATCCGTACGAGATAAGGCTCGAAGAAAGCGCGCATCCTGTAGTAGTCGACCTGATCGATCGGATCAAACTTGTGATCGTGACACTTTGCGCAGTTCGTCGTCAGTCCCAGCAACCCTTTGCCGACATGCTCGACAGTTTCGTCCATCCAGCGGGTGCGATTGAAGATATAGAAGTTACGGGCCAGAAAAGCGGTCGCCCGGAGTTTGTCGGGATCCCCCGGAGCGAGTTCGTCGGCCGCGAGCATGAGACGGAGCATCTCATCGTACGGGGTGTCGCGATTGAGTGACTCGACAATCCAGTCTCGCCAGTGCCACATATGCTGCTGGCTGTTCCGAAGCTGATTGTTGTAGCCCCACCAGTCGCTGTAACGCCAGATATCCATCCAGTGCCGAGCCCAGCGTTCTCCATGCCTTGGATCGGCCAGCAGGCGATCGACGGTCTTCTCGTACCAGTCGGTTGAAGAATCGTTAAGGCAGTCCGCGATCTCTTCTGCGGTGGGGGGCAGGCCGATGAGATCGAACGAAAGTCGTCGCAACAGTTGGACCCGCGATGCTTCGTCGTTGGGCGTCAGGCCGTGCTCGTGATGTCCAGCCGCGATAAATGCATCAACGGAATTGCGTCCCCACTGTGCGTTTGGCACATCAGGTACGTCGGGGCGTTCGACGGTCTGAAATGCCCAGTGTTGACGGGGATCCTGTTCCGGTTCTTCATCAGAGGGCCCGGGGGCTCCGGCCGCGATCCAACTTTTCAGCAATGCGATCTGTTCTGTAGAGAACGGTTCCCCTTCAAACTCAGGTGGCATTCTCAATGCGGCGTCGGGCTCTGCGACTCGCTCGATGATCAGGTTCGCGTCGACATCCCCTTCGGGCGTAAGAGCTGGGCCCGAATCCCCCCCCTGCTTCATCAGCTCCACGGTATCGAGTCTGAGACCGGCTTCCTGTTTGAGTGAGCCATGACAGGCAAAGCAACGCTCCCGAAGCAGCGGTTTGATCTGGGTCAGGTAGTCCACCGCAGCGGACTCCGAGAAAGCGGGCTGCGGGCTGCACACTCCAAGGAGTGCGAACGTCATGCAGAGAGTGCAAGTGAGTCTCATCAGGCAACCTTGTCGGGCTGGAGACTGATCAACGACGTTGCCGAATACTTCCTGGTGTCGAATTCCGGCGGTCGCCGATCGCAGAGGCATGGTCACGGTGGGACCTTCAGCTTACGGGGACGAGCGACTTTTCACAATGCGATTGACGCTCTCTGCCGCAATTGTTTTTCGAGAACGTTTCCCACTCCGAACGTGCCTGGAGCCTCCTCCACGCTCTCAGACCAACGCCGCACCGAACTCATTTGACTTGATTCAGAGGGGCCGGGCCGCATAATCTCAACATATTCGGGACCGTACATACGTCGCGTCCCCCTTCCACAAATGAGCCTCCGGCTCATTCTGTTTTGTTTCCCCCCTGTCCAACTCGAGGCTCAACTGCGCCCATGATCGCCAGAAGACTTTCTGTATACTCTTTTTTCTCCTGTACGCTGCTGTTCCTGCTCCCCGTGCTCACGGTTTCACAGAACAGCCACGCAGCGGAGCCGTTTGAATTTCAGAAGAACGATGTGGTTGCGATTTATGGCAACGGGCTTGCCGATCGCATGCAGCACGATCCGTGGGTCGAAACCGTTCTTCAAAGCCAGCTGAAGGGAATGAATGTCCGCTTTCGGAACATGAGTTTCTCGGGCGACATGGTTAATCAGCGACCGCGGAACAAGGGCTTCACGAACGATGAAGAGTACCTCCAGCACGTCGCTCCGACGGTCGTCTTCATCATGTACGGCTACAACGAATCGTTCGCCGGTCCAGAAGGGGCAGACGCTTATCAGGCCGAGCTCGTGAAACTCGTCGAGAAGTATCGGGCACTTCGAAAAGAAGATGGTGTCGATGCCCGCTTCGTCCTGTTCAGCCCGATCGCCTATGAAAACACCGGCGATCCCAACCTGCCGGATGGGGTCCAGCTGAATGCCAACCTGGCCGCCTATACGCAGGCCACACGACGGGCGGCCGATGCAGCCGGCGCGAGTTTCGTCGATCTTTACTTCCCGACGTTTCAGTTATTCGCTTCGAGTCCCGAGCAGTTCACAATCAACGGCATTCATCTCAATGCCGAGGGTTACAAGGAACTGGCGGGGATTATTTCCAAGGCTCTGCTGAAGAAGCCTGCCACGCCCGCAGAAAGTCTCGGGGACGTCTACGCAGCCGTGCAGGATAAGAACTGGCACTGGCACAACCGCTATCGCGCGACCGACGGTAACGATGTCTGGGGCAGCCGTTCCACCCTCACTTTTGTGAACAACCAGAGCAATGCCGACGTCCTCAAGCACGAGCTGATCATGCTCGACGTGATGACGGCCAACCGCGATCCCGTCATCTGGGCGGCGGTCGAAGGTCGTCATGTGAAGGCCGACGACAGTAATGTCCCTCCCCCGGTGAAAGTCATCTCCAATGTTGGGGGTGGCAGTAAGAGTTCCAGCAAAGATAAGGAAGGGAGCACGGAATATCTGAGCCCCGAAGAAAGTCTGGAAAAGATCGCCGTGCCAGAAGGGTTTGAACTGAATGTCTTTGCCTCCGAGCAGATGTTCCCGGAGATGGCCAACCCGGTCCAGATGCAGGTCGACAGCAAGGGTCGCCTCTGGGCGGCCTGCTGGAACACCTATCCCAAATGGGAACCGCTCAAGAAAATGAATGATACGCTGATGATTCTGGAAGACACCGACAACGACGGTGTCGCCGATCAGCGAAAGATTTTCGCTTACGTACACAACCCGCTCGGCTTCGAGTTCTGGAATGGCGGCGTGGTCGTGACTTCCGGGCCAGATCTGCTGTTTCTGGAAGATACCGATGGAGACGACAAAGCGGACAAACGTACGATTCTGCTTCAGGGTCTGGGAACTTCCGATACGCACCATGCCGCCAACAACCTGATCTATGGTCCGGATGGTGGCATCTACTGGCAGAGCGGAATTTTCCTCGTACATAACCACGAGACCCCCTGGCGGCAGAACCTGAACATCGGCGATTCCGGGATGTATCGGTTCGATCCCCGCACGTTCGTCATCACGCCGCACGCGGGCAACTCTCCGAACCCGCACGGCACCAGTTTCGATTACTGGGGCTACTGCTACGCCAACGACGGCACGGGTGGACGTTCCTATCAGGTCCGGCCTGAAGGCAAAGGCTTCAAGATGCACGAGCTGCTGACCAAGGAATTCCGTCCGGTCGCAGCCGATGAAATTCTCTCTTCCACACACTTCCCGGAAGACATGCAGCAGGACTTCCTGATCTGCAACACGATCGGCTTCCTCGGCGTCAAACAGTACGATCTCGATCGCGATGGCGATGGCAAGGATCGCAAGCTTGGAGAAGTCTGGGGCACGCCGGGACTGGAGCTGCTCAACAGTTCCGACCGCAACTTCCGTCCGACTGATGCGATCGTCGGCTCCGACGGAGCCCTGTACGTTTCCGACTGGTGCAACGTCATCATCGGACATATGCAGCACAACATTCGTGACCCCAATCGAGACCATCAGCACGGCCGGATCTTCCGACTCACCGTCAAAGATCGCCCGCTGCAGAAGCCGGTGGACATCGAAGGCGAGTCGATTACGAGCTTGCTCGACAACCTGAAGCATCCGGTCAACGGAGTGCGTCATCGCACACGGGTCGAGTTGAGCGAACACGAACCGAAGAAGGTCATTGCCGCCACGCAGAAGTGGATGGCCGGCTTCGATCCGAACGACGAAACCGAAGCCCATCATCTGCTGGAAGCTCTCTGGGTGCACCAGCAGTTCAACGTGAAGAACGAAGAGCTGCTCAAGAAGCTGCTGAACTCGAGCGTGCCGCATGCCGTGGTGGCCGCCAAAACGGTCGAGCACTTCTGGTACAACGTCGATGCCAAGGGTGCGAGCGGCTTCGTCGCTCCGGCTGAAATCGAGTTCGTCAAGTACGATCCTCCCAAGCACCTGAGCCCGGAAGATCAGAAGGTCTACGAACTGGGTGCAGCTGTCTATCAGCGGGAAGCTCACTGTGCGACCTGCCATCTCGCGCACGGCAAGGGGAACGGAATTACTTATCCGTCACTCGTGAGCAGTGCCTGGGTCAACGGCAGTGAAGAACGGCTGATCAAGATGGCTCTGCACGGCATGTGGGGCAAACTGACCGTCCACGGCAAAACTTACGACCCAGCGCGCGGCGTCCCGCCGATGACCGCGTTCAAGAACCTGCTGAACGATGAAGAAATGGCCGCCGTGCTCACGTTCGTCCGCAACACGTGGGGCAACGCGGCCTCGACGATTAAGCCGGAGAAGGTGGCGAAAGTCCGGGCGGCGACCGCGGACCGTTCCATCTTCTGGAACCCGGATGAACTTCTGGCCGAGCACCCGCTCGAAGCGGAGCTGGTTCTGGCAGACATCGGCATTCACGAAGAAGAGCTTTCCAATGTCGAACTGGAAAACGAACTCCTGAGCATCGACCCGGCCGAACTGGCGAAAATCGCCATGCAGAGCGGGAACGCCGATCGCGGCAAAACGCTCTTCTACAAGTCGGCGGCTGCCTGTGCCTCCTGCCACGATCCCGCCGCCGGCGCACCGCGCATCGGACCGGAGCTGGCGAAACTGACCTCGATTTTGCAGCCGGACGAACTCGTCGACTCCGTTCTGCGACCGTCCAAGCGAATCGATAAGGACTTCGCCCAGGTTACCGTTGTCACTATTGACGGGAAAATTGTCACCGGCATTCGGGTTTCCGAGAACGATGACGAACTGGTTCTGCGAAACCTGGCTCAGCCTTCGCCGATCGTCATTAAACAGGACGATATCGAAGACGTCGTCGACTCCCGGACGTCGCTGATGCCGGCGAACCTGATGCGGACCCTTAAGAACCGCGAAGAGTTCAATGATTTGATGAAGTACGTGATCGAAGTTCGTAAGCGTTGATCTCGCGCCGGTTCGCGAAGCAACGCATTTATGATTAAGACGGCGCTGAACGACAGTGCCGTCTTTTTTCGTGCGCTGGTCCCCACAGTCTGTGGCATCCCCGCAGGAAACGTTCAAAACAGTCACCGCCGATGACCATTCGTACCGCTCCAGTTTCACACTTTGGTTCGCTCGCGCGATTTTCTTTTCAATTCCCCCGGTATACGGCGCAAGTTGTGGTACAAAGAAGCGATCAGGAATACTCGATTGTTCGCTAACGGTCCCTTAAGCCCTGGAGGCACACTCATGCCGCACTGTGACCAGCCCATGGAAGAGTTGCCAGTTCCGCTGGAGCGCGACGGCTTTCTGCGCACGTTGCTGAGAGAACTCTCCGGCTCTCTGGAGCAGGTCGTAGGTCTGCAGGAAGCCTCGGGCTTCATCAGCATTGTGGGACAGCGTATGGGAGAGCAGATCAATGAGCAGTATCTCACCGCTCTGCAGGTCGATCGACTGAGCCGGGAGCAGGTGGCCGATGTGCTTGTCGATCTTAAGCAGCGGATTAAAGGCGACTTCTACATCATCGAGCAAACCGAGGAGAAGATCGTCCTTGGAAATCGGGCCTGCCCCTTCGCCGAGAAGGTCCGCGATCGGCCGTCTCTGTGCATGATGACGTCGAACGTGTTTGGTGTGATCGCCGCCGAGAATCTGGGGTACTCGAAGGTCGTGATCGAGGAAGCAATTGCACGGGGCGATGCCGGATGCCGGGTCGTGGTCCATTTGAAACCAACCGATGAAGCCAAAGCTGTCGACGGTCGCGAATACTTTCAAGGCTGAGAACGCATGACTCCTGAGCAGTTTCGCACCTGGTCTTCTCTGCTCTCCGAAGCGGTCCTGCTATTGGCAAAAGACGGAACAGTTCTTGCCGCGAACGACGGGGTCCGCCAACTCGGAATCGAGCCGCACGTCCTGGAAGGCTCGAACCTCTACGCGCTGACGGAGTCGTCCTCGGATGCGGTCCGCGACTTTCTGCGACTCTGTTCCCGAAGCCGCCAGCCAGTGATCGGGGCCGTAACTCTGCGCCACAATGGTGAAGACATCGTCTGCCGTGCGGACGGGATGCTGGCTCGACACGAATCTGAAGGAGGAGAAACCACCCTTCTCCTCAAGTTAACGCCGAAAGAGGCTTCCGTCCGGCACTATCAGTTGATCAACGAAAAGATTGCCGAGCTTCACGAAGAGATCGAAGGCCGTATCGCACTCGAGGCCGAGCTTCAGGAACGCAATGAGTATCTGCATGTCACGTTAACGAGCATCGGCGATGGGGTGATTGTTACCGACGTCGAGGGTCGCATCACGCTGATGAACACCGTCGCCGAGGAGCTTACGGGATGGTCCCTGGAATCGGCCCGTGGAGTTCCGCTGGACAGGATCTTTCGGATCATCAATGAAACGACTCGTATCGAGGTCGAGAACCCGGCCCTTCGTGCATTAAAGGAGGGGGTAACCGTTGGCCTCGCCAACCATACCTTGCTGATCGACAAACAGGGCCGTGAGCGACCGATCGACGATAGCGCTGCTCCGATCTTTTCCCGGGACCGGAAGGTGATCGGTGCTGTACTGGTCTTTCACGACGTTGCCGTCAGACGAAATTCCGCGAAGAGACTGGAAGAAAGTGAAGCCCGTCAGCGTGCGATGTTCGAATCGGCCCTCGATGGCATTATCACGATTGATGATTCGAACCGGATCGTCGAGTTTAATCCAGCCGCCGAGAAGATGTTCAACTACTCGTTCGCCGATGTTGTCGGCCGAGAGCTGAGTGAGCTGATTCTCGTGGATGGCCGCGAGGGGGATATCGGTCCGAGCCGGACAAATCTCATCGAAATGAAGCGAGGTGTTCAATCAGGGAAACGTCTCGAGCTGACAGGTCGCCGAGCAGATGGAACAGAGTTCCCGGCTGAAATCACACTCACGCTCGTCCCGGTGGCGGGTGCCACACTCTTTACGGCGTATGTCCGCGACATTACCGAACGCAAGCGCATTGAACAGTATCGAAACGCGCGGCACGGTGCGACGCAGGCCCTCACTACCGCAACCTCCGTTCAACAGGGGATTGTGGGAATATTGAACTCACTCTGTCGAACTTTGAACTGGCAGATTGGATTCTTCTGGAGACTGGACGAAGAGGACGACGTCCTGAGGTGCGAAATCTGCTATCACCAGCCCGAGTTGCAGTCTGATGAATTCGAGACCGTCAGCAGGCAGCGAACGTTTGGGTATGACGAAGGGCTCCCGGGAACCGTCTGGGCGACACGAGGGCCCGTCTGGATTCGGGACGTCAATCAATACCCGAACTTTCCCCGGTCCGCGTCGGCAGCCAGAGATGGACTGCACGGAGCCTTCGCCTGCCCTGTGATTATGGGCGATCAGTTCCTCGGCGTGATCGAGTTCTTCAATACTCGCATCGTCGAGCCGGACTCCGACCTGCTTGAAATGACGGAAAACGTGGCCGGCCATCTGGCCCAGTTCATCGAACGCATGCAGGCTGAAGCGCGATTGCATGAGAGCCTCGATGAACTGACTGATTTCTTTCAGAACGCAACGGTCGGACTGCACTGGGTGGCCAATGACGGCACGATCCTCGAAGCCAACAAGGCCGAACTGGATTTGCTCGGCTACACTCGGGACGAGTATGTCGGCCGCTCGATCCGCGACTTCCACGCTGATGAGGAAGTGATAGATGACATTCTCGAACGGCTGAAGTCGGGTAAAGAGCTGCATGAATACCCCTCCCAGCTCATCAGTAAGGATGGCACGCTCAAAGACGTTCTGATCGACTCCAGCGTGAGGTGGAAAGATGGTGATTTCGTCCACAGTCGCTGCTTCACCCGAGATGTCACCGATCGAAATCTGGCCGAAGCCCGGCTGCGGGAGGAAGAACAGAAAACCCGGAATATTCTGGAAAGTATCTCCGACGCTTTCTTCGCCATCGACCGGGACTGGCGGTTCACCTACGTGAACGCACAGGCGGAGCATCTGCTGAATCGTAAGGCGTCAGACCTGCTCGGCCGCGTCATCTGGGAGGAGTATCCGGGGCTCGAGGGGTCGGAATTCGAAGAGGCTTATCGCCGGACGGCAACCGAGCAGATCACCCTCTCAGTCACGTCGTATTATCCAGACCATGACCGCTGGTATGAAGTCCATGTTTACCCGGCCACCGAGGGAATTTCCGTTTACTTTCGGGACGTGAGCGAGCGTAAACGCAACGAAGCCGTGCTTGCTGCTCAAAAGCGGGCACTGGAACTCCTGGTTCGCGGAGCTCCGCTGACAGACGTCCTCGACGCCCTCTGCGAGATCATTGAAAGTCAGAGCGATCAGAACTTCATCGCGACTGTTCTCCTGGTTGAGGAGTCGACAGGACTGCTTCGCTCAACCGCCGGGCATCGCGCTCCGCCTGCATACAGCAAAGCCGTCGATGGTGTTCCGGTCGGGAACGGGAACGGCTCATGCGGAACGGCCGCATTTCGCAGGGAGACGGTCATCGTTTCCGACATCGAGAACGATCCCCTCTGGAAGGATTTTCGCGACCTGGCTCTTCAGCACAATCTGAGGGCCTGCTGGTCGACGCCGATTTTCTCATCGACCAACGACGTTCTCGGGACATTCGCCGTTTACGCCCCCCGTCCCGCCCATCCGACCAACGATCAGCTCAGTCTGATGGAAGTGCTCGCCCGCACGGCCGGGATCGCCGTCGAGCGGCGACGCGACGAAGAAACGCTCCGCATTGCCGATCGTCGGAAAGACGAGTTTCTGGCGACGCTGGCACACGAACTGCGAAATCCGCTTGCACCAATTCGCACCGGGCTGGAAGTCCTCAAGTTTTGTCAGGATGATCCGGAAACGCTGGAAGAAGTCCGCCAGACCATGGAGAGACAGACCCAGCAGTTGATCATTCTCGTCAACGATCTTCTGGATGTATCGCGAATTACCCGCGGGAAACTCGAACTCAGGAAGAGCGAAGTCAGCCTGGGAGACGTCCTCCAAAGTGCGATCGAAGCATCGAAGCCGTTCATAGAAGAAGCCAGCCACGAGTTCACGGTCGATATCCCTGAAGAACCGATTCATCTGAAAGCGGATCCCCACCGACTCGCGCAGGTCGTTTCGAATCTGCTGAACAACGCCGCCAAATACACTTCGAACGGGGGGCGGATCGCCCTGAAAGTGGCCCGTGAAGGCACGGAAGTTCTCATCGAAGTGACCGACAGTGGCATTGGAATCCCCAAGGAAATGCAGTCGCGGGTGTTCGAAATGTTCACGCAGATCGATCACTGCGGAGAAAAGGCGTATGCCGGGTTGGGGATCGGCCTGACGCTGGTGAAATCTCTGGTGGAAATGCACGACGGGCAAATCTCGGTCGAGAGTGAAGGCCCCAACCGTGGCAGCACCTTCCGCATTCGACTGGGCACCCTTCAGAAACTCTCCAAGGTCGAACGTGCCCCTCAGCTTCCCCGGACGAACAACACCACGTTTCGAGTCCTCATTGTCGACGATAACAAGTCGGCCGCCGACATGCTGGGCCTCATCGTCCGGTCGATGGGACATACCGTCCGCTATGCCGATGACGGGGTCGAAGCCATCAAAGAGGCACAGGATTTTCGTCCCGATGTCATCTTCATGGACCTGGGCATGCCTCGAATGAACGGTTACGAAGCGACGCGGCACATCCGTCGGCAGCCATGGGGAGCTGAAATGACGGTCGTCGCTCTGACCGGCTGGGGACAGGAAGAAGACCGACGAAAGAGCAAAGATGCGGGGTTCGATCTTCATCTCGTCAAACCGGCCGAGCCGGCCGATCTGCAGACGGTCTTTCGAATCGTAAGCTCGACCTCACAAACGTCGAGGCCTTCCGAGCAGCGTGGCGAGCCGTAAACCGCGCGTTCCGACGGGCGTTCGGCGTCCGAACTCTCGGCCAGTCCTTGTGTTAATGCTATTGCATCAACGCCCTTAGATGTTAAAATGGGGTCGCTGGCTCGAAGCGAATGTCCAACCCCCGTTGGCCCTCCACTCGCGACGTGTGATGTCACGTCGTCCTCTGCTGTGATGACTCGGTCCCTATGCAAGCTCGATCGAGGCTATCACCCGCCTTCAAACTGTTGAAAGGTCGATCATGCTGAATCGCAGAACGATGTTGCAAGGAATGGCGACGGGCGTCGGCGCCGCGCTGGGTGCTTCTCTGCTTCCCGGACATCAACTCTGGGCATCGCCCGGCTTAACGACCAACACGAAGCGGGTCATCTTCTTCATGCAGAATCAGGGATTCGATCCCGATACCTGCATCCCCGAAGGAATGAAACGCAGCGGTTCGCTGGCCAAGGCGAAACTCCCTGAACCGATCAGTCCGCTTGAGCCGTACAAGGATCGTCTGCATATCATCAATGGTCTTCATGGTCTGCACACAAGTCCGTCGCACAGTGCGTTCTTCGGCGCCCTGGGAGGCTATCGCGGCAGCGATGGCGTTCCGCCGAGCGCATCGACGGTCGATTTCGAGCTGAGCAGAATCCTGCCTGAAACCATGCTGCCGCATCTGTGCATCGGCATGGACTCGATTGAAAACATGAAGACCAAGCCGACGATCGCCACCCTGTCGGCCAGTGGAGCGGGCCAGCCGATCTTCATGCACTCCAACCCGAACCACCTTTACCAGATGCTCTACGGCGGGATCTCCTCAGGCGATATCCGATTGCGACATGAAGCACGTTCGAACGTGTTTAACCAGATTGAGAAGCTCGCGGCTGCCGAAGGGCATTCACTGCCCGTTCCGGATCGGCATCGATACGGCCAGTACGTCCAGGGCTTTCGAGATGTGAACGGACTGCGCGACCGGCTGGAGACCGTTTCCGATCATTTGCGGAAGTTTGCTCCCGAAGTCGACAGCCGCTACACGAACCCGGAATTCGAAACCGACTGGCACGACGTTCTGCTCGACCTCGGTATCTCGTCTCTGACATCCGGCATCACCAACACCCTGACGATTGGTTCGGGCCGTGGTGAAATCTTCGGAGCCTGGAAAGGCCTCGGCGTCGAACAGCAGGGACACAACCTGGGCCATATGGAACAGCCCGGGAATCCGATCTGGATCAAGATTCGTCAGTACAACAGCCGCATGCTCGTTCGCATCATGGAAGCCCTTGATGCCGTTCCCGAAGGCAGCGGCACGATGATGGATCACACACTCATCGTCTACACCAGTAACAACGCCGACAAGCAACACACCAGTGGAGCCAACTGGCCGGTGATGCTGCTCGGGAATTTCGATGGGGCATTCAAGACGGGCTGCTTTACCCAGCTCGACGGCAAACGCCCGATTAATGCGCTGTACGCAACGATTCTGCAGGCGGCCGGTCAGCACTGCGAACGCTTCAACATGAACGAGAAGCTGGCTCAGCAATTTGACAACGGAGTTGGTCCGATCAAGGAACTGCTGGCATGATTCGGGCTGGAATCGCCGTTGTCGCTTTCTCGTGGAGCCTGCTCTCGATCGCGAGTGCGGAGACGTTCACTCCCGGAGAGCCGGTCCAAAAGAGCTTTGACGGCTTCGCCCGGCCGTTTCTCGACACGTATTGCGTCGACTGTCATGGTGACACCGAGCCGGAGGGGAATCTTTCGCTGCACGATCTGGGGCCGGTCGACGAGGTCAACGCCGGCATCTGGGAATCGGTCTGGGCTCAAGTCACACTCAAAGAGATGCCGCCCAAAGACATGGACCAGCCCGCAGTCGTACAGCGGCTGCAGTTCTCCACGTGGATTGCCGGCGAACTCGACAAAGAGATGCAGGATCAGGGCGGATTCGGTGCGCCGTCGGATCCCGAAAAGGGCAACTTCGTCGACCACGCACTGCTCTTCGGTCCCCTTCCGGAAGGGATCGAGCTGAAGCCGACTGCATCGCCGGCCCGCCTGTGGCGGGTGACGCCGCAGGAGCATATCACGCGGCTGAACGAGCTCATCAATACCGAGCCTGAGTACGATCCGGAAAAGCCCGGTCTGCGTGCGCACGGCGATGCCGTCCCGACGAACCACGGCGGGGAGCTCAAGCTTTATTTCGGCACCGATCGGATTATTTACTGGCAGGGCGGTACGGTTGCCTATGCGACTGCCGTGAAGAGCGTTCCCGCTGTCCTTTCGACCGCTCGCGATCACGGTCTCGAGAACTATCCCGATTTCTACACGGTCAACAGTGCCGAAGCGACACAGATCATGAGCGTCGCGGAAGACATCATCCGTTACATGGCCGATGGCCCGCTCAGCATCGCCAAGCCGCATCAGATAACCGACGATGTCAACGCGGCCCGCGAATATATGAAGGGCGACATTCGCGGATTGCCGACAAGTCTGGTCTACAGCACGAAAGTTGTGCGACCTCTCACGCCGGTGTACGAGTTGCTGAAAGACGACGATCTCGACGAAGCCGAGATGCGTGACGCCGTTAACTTTCTGTTCGAAGCACTCACATTCCGACCGCCCAGCGAGAAAGAATCGAACGACTATCTGACGATTCTCAAGCAGTCGATCGAAACCCTCGGCAAGAAGGATGGAGCCGTCCTGGGACTCACGCCCATTTTTCTCGATCGTGATGCTTTATTCCGACCCGAGCTCGTTGCGTACGGATCCCCCGATCAACATGGCCGGGTCATGCTGCAGGACTGGGAACTTGGTCTCGCCGTCAACCATGCTCTCCGCTACATCAAGCCGGATGAGGAACTTCGTAAGGCCATTGCTGAAGGTCGCATGCGAACTCGGGACGATGTCAAACGCGAAGTCGAACGAATGCTTGCCGATAGCAGTATCCGCAAGCCGAGAGTGCTGCGGTTCTTCCGTGATTACTTCGACTACGATCGCGGCGGCTACATCTGCAAAGACGCGCGAGCTCTGGCCGATACTGGTGTCAACAATCGCGGCACCGCCCATTACCAGGCCATGTTCGACGCAGCCGCCAGCACGGACCGACTGATCGAGCTCATCCTGGAAGAGGACCAGGACGTTCTGAAACGACTGTTAACGACGGACAAAGTCGTGGCTACGAAAGCCGACAACACCTACTTCGGGACAAGAAACTCGACGAAAGAGATGCAGGCTTCGATCGCTGCTGAGAAGCAGCGCGAGGCCGAAGAAAAGAAACAGGCGACCGCTGACCTTGAAGCTGCAGAGACGGCCCTGGCGGAACTGGAGAAATTTCTCGAAGCCAACCCGGACGAAGCACGAGGCAAAAAGAAAGAGCTTGCGGAAAGACAGAAAGCACTTGCTGCTGCGAAGAAGAAGCTGGAAGGAACGAAAGACAACCGCCGTAATGCGGTCAATCACAAGGTTGCTGAAGTCACGTTGTCCGGCCCTGATCTTTATGCCCGGGTGAGTCGTCGCAGCTTCGGGAATGGCTCCATGAAACCCGAACGAATCCTCGCGACCGTTCCGGAAGGGGAACGCCTCGGAATTCTGACTCATCCTAGCTGGCTTGTTTCCCACTCCGATGCGATGGACAACCACGCCATTCGTCGCGGCCGCTGGATTCGCGAACGTCTCCTCGGCGGAGGCATCCCCGACGTGCCGATTACTGTCGATGCGATGCTGCCCGATGAGCCGAAGAATACGCTTCGGGAACGGATGCGTGTGACTCGCGAAACGTACTGCTGGACCTGCCACAAAAAAATGGATCCACTCGGGCTGCCGTTCGAAATGTACAATCATGCTGGCCTGTATCGACAGTTCGAACTCGATAAGCCGGTCGACACCACCGGCGAGATCATCGATTCTGGCGATCCCGAACTCGACGGCGAGGTCGCGAACGCGATTGAACTCATCGAGAAGCTGGCCGAAAGCGAACGAACCGAGCAGGTTTTCGTACGTCACGCCTTCCGGTTCTGGATGGGACGAAACGAGACACTCAACGATGCCCCCGTTCTTCAGGAGGCTTATCAGGCCTATAAACAGAGTGGCGGCAGCATGAACGCCCTGCTCGTCTCCCTGCTCACGTCCGATGCATTTCTCTATCGCACGCGGGATGAGTGAGCTCCTTTCGTTGTCCTTACGCGTTCGCGTTCAGCCAAAGGTCCGATTATGGTTGGAAGACTGTCCCTGACTTTCTGCGCCCTCTTCTCGCTCTTTGTTATGCCCATTGAGGCTCAATCCGCCAGTGACCGTCCGAATATCCTCTTCATATTGGCGGATGACGTGGGCCAGGAAGTTCTCGGTTGCTACGGCGGGCAGTCTTATCCCACACCGCACCTCGACGAACTCGCTCGTACCGGCATGAAGTTCCGTCACGGCTTCAGCATGCCGGTCTGTCATCCGACTCGGCTGACGTTGATGACTGGCAAGTACCCTTTTCGGCACGGTCAGGTGACCTGGGGGGATTTTCCGAAAGCCGAAGAGCCTTTCACCTGGTCGAACCTGCTGGCAGAGAATGGGTATGCCACCTGCATTGCCGGGAAATGGCAACTCTGCCTGCTCCGCGATGATCCTCAGCACCCCCAACGATTGGGATTTCAGCATTCCGATTTATTCGGCTGGCACGAGGGCCCCCGCTACTACGAGCCGATGATCTACCGCGACGGAAAGGTTCGAGAAGACACTCTTGGACATTACGGACCAGACCTCTACGTCCGTGGACTCATTGAGTTCATGAAGGCACACCGGGATCGTCCGTTTCTTGCGTACTACTCCATGGCGGTTTGCCATGAAGTAACGGACGATCTTGATCCCCCGGTGCCGCATGGTCCCTTCGATCGCTACGACAGTTATCCGGAAATGGTCGCGGAGATGGATCGCAATGTTGGTCGGCTCGTCGCCGCCCTCGAAGCTCTCGAACTGCGAGAGAACACACTGATCATCTTCACGGCCGACAATGGCACGCCTCCTGAAATCATCATCCGGGCGGACGGAAGTGAGCTGATTCGCGAATCGGTCGTCTCCCGGCAGGACGGACTCCTTATTCCGGGTGGAAAAAAGAAGCTCACCGATGATGGAACGAACGTCCCACTCATCGCCAACTGGCCCGGACAAATTCGCGGGGGGCAGGTTGTTGATGACATTGTGGACATGAGCGATTTTCTGCCAACGTTTGCTGAGTTGACCGGGAGCTCGCTGCCGAAGGATCGAGAAATCGACGGCATCAGTTTCGCGCCAAGACTTCTGGGGACAGGCGAGTCGGATCGTAAATGGGCGTATGCCGAAGAAGCGGTCTTGCCCAAGCCGGGAGGAACAGAACCCGATGGTACGAGCAGCGGACTTCGCTGGGTTCGCACCGGAGACTGGAAGCTCTACAACGACGGTCGTCTCTACCATATGCGATCCGACCTGCAGGAAGAACATCCCATCCGAAGACAGGACGACACACCTGCTTCGCAGTCGGCCCGGAAGACACTCCAGCAGGCGTTCAAGGAACTGGGACTCAACTCGAGTGCCTTGTAGACGGCTTTCAACGCGGTCCACAAATCTTGCGAGTAAAGTCTTTCCCGGTGGACTCACTCACTTTTCAGGCTCGAGTCCCTGATCGTGCGGCGGGGGCGAACAGGAATGACCCCTGTGCGATCAATGCTCTCGCGCCCGCGTCTGGAGTCCGTTCATTTTCTTCCGCTCAACTCCCTATACTCGAAGCTTGTTATTATCAGCCAGGCACGCGGTTCCATAGAAGAAAGTCTCTTCCATGCCCTCCATGGTGCGAGTCAGTTTTCCTGTCATCCTGATGCTCCTCGTGGGCGTGATCAGTTTCCCGCAGCCGTTAAGCGCTCAACACATCGACTTCCCGATTGGTCGTGCTGACGACGGTTCACCGCTGACTGCGTCGATCCCCAGCAATCTGGCTGAATCCCGGCTGCGAGTTCTTGTCATCAACGCTGGCAACGAAATCGAGACAGTCCAGAAGACGGTCGATAGAAACATCGCCCTCTGCACGATCGAGTTCCCGCTGGAAAAGCATCACTTCCCTCCGAAGGGAACCGCCTACAACGCTGGCGATATTGCCGGCCTTTATCTTTGGCGATGGATCGGCACGGAAGCGTTTGATCGGGTAATCATCGTCGCAGAGGGCACGACCGAGCTGAAGCATGCCCTGGAAGGTCAGGATATTGCGAAGCTGGGGACGGTCCCCTGCACCGTGGTTTCAACGCCTGCTGAGATCGAAGAATTTCTTCACGCAGACAATCTGGTTGCCCGGCATCCGCAAAGCGCGGCCAGCGAACGACGGAAACGGGCCGATCGCTCCCCGCTTGAAGTCGCAACCGCCCTGTCCGCACATTACGGCCGGCAGTTGCAGAGCATTGCTTATATCCCATCACTGGCCGTGATAGGACGTCAGCGTCTTGGAGAGCTGACGGGGAACACAGAATGGAACACGGAGGCCAGCGCTCTCATTGCTCCGTGGCTCGAACGTGACCATCCCCCCTCGCCGGGTAAGATTCCCGGCGCTTCGACCGTGGCCGGCTATCTTGTCTTTGCGGATGCGTTCGATCGCACCAACGATATTCGAGCGAGAAACATTGTGGAGACCATTGCCTCGATCGGACTCAACGACAAGAACGGCGAGCCTGTCGATGTGATCCCGAATCACAACGAGATGAGCGATTCGGTCTTTATGAATCCGCCGCTGCTCGCGGCGGCCGGCCGTTTGACGGGCGACGAGCGTTACTTTCACGCGTGTCAGAATCATATTCGGGCCATCCAGAAGCTCTGTCTTCGCTCCGACGGAATTTATCGGCATTCACCGCTTGATGAAGCCGCCTGGGGGCGCGGAAACGGATTTCCGGCACTCGGCCTGGCGCTGGTTCTAACCGACTTGCCGGCCCACTGGGAAGGAAGACCGGAACTTGTGAAAGACTTCCAGGATCATCTCGCCGCGCTTCTGCCCTATCAGGATGCGACGGGAATGTGGCATCAGGTGATCGATCACCCAGAGAGCTACCGCGAGTTCACTTCCACCTGCATGATCACCTTCGCGATGCTCCGCGGCATGCGGCTGGGGTTGCTCGATGATCGCGTCTACAGCGAACCGGCTGCGAAGGGCTGGGCGGCGATCAGGCAACGCATCGGAACAAACGGGCTCGACCTGACCGATGTCTGCACCGGAACCGGAAAGCAGAAAGACCTCGAAGCCTACTTCCACCGGACCGCCATTCTCGGCAAAGACGACCGCGGCGGAGCAATGGCCCTGATGCTCGCCACCGAAGCAGCCTTCCGGGAACAGGAAACCGGGAATTGATTGACCGCGTCGATGACGCCGCCAGACAGTGCTCACCCAATACACCGTCAACGTCGGACATCTCTTGGCGATCTCGACTCCTGCACATCGCCCGGCGCGTCCTGTCATTCAGCAATCCGGGAACACGCTCCTGCTTCGAAGTGAGTCACGCCGTGGCAGGAGCGAGTTGTTTGAGCGGGTGTTCGCAGTTTGATTTTACGGGTTTCGGGGCGAAGAGACAGAGGATTGCGACGGGGATCGGGGCGAGGGTGAAGACGTTCATGGCGACGGAGAAGTTTCCGAACAGATCGAACGTGGCGCCCGCGAAGAGTGGGCCCAGGGCAGAGCAGCCGACCATGAGGGTCATCAGGAAGCCGCGGATCTTTCCCAGATGTTTGCGGCCATAATACCGAGCCCACAGCGGTTGAATTGCTCCAAAGAAAGTCCCCTGGCCACAACCGAAGATGACCCCCGCCAGTACGACCATCCAGCCGGACGAAGCGAACGAAACAAGAGCAAGGCCGGTCGCGAAGAAGATCAGCCCGGCGCTGAGCAGGAAGCGGGGTGAGAAGTAGTCTGCCAGAGCCCCGCCGATCAACTGCATAAAGATCAAGGCGGTGCCGAAGACGGTCGTCAAGGTCGCGGCTTCGGCTGCTCCGAACCCCCGCTCGCTGAGGATCGGGACCAGGCTGAAAAACAGAGCCGTCTGAATGAGTGCATACAGGGCTTTACCGCAGCCAAAGATCCAGAAGGCCGGCGTCCGCATCGCCTCCGACAACGTGAAGTCGTTGTCCGACAGCGACTCCTCCATTGCCCCATCCGCGACGGGTGTTTCCCGGATCGCTTCGATCCCGTCCAGTCCCCGACCAAATTCTGCGGGACTGTTGCGGAAGAGCAGCCAGAACAAAGGAAGCAACCCGAACGCTACCATCCCACCGAGACAGAGATAGGCGTTTTGCCATCCGAACTGATGCAAAAGCAGGAGACCGAGTGGGGGTGCGACCATCATGGAGAGAGCCGTTCCCGTGGAGCGCACCCCTTCGACGGTGCCAAGTTTTCGTTCGAACCAGAACGACAGCGTATTGCTGCTGAGAAACGCCAGCGCGCCCGGACCCAGCATTCTCAGAAATGTAAAGCTGCAGAGCAGCAGAACCCAGTTGCTGACCAGAGACATCAAACCGCAGGCGAGGCTGAAGAGCGCCACCATAACGAGCATCGTTCGGCGTAACCCGTAGCGATCCATCGCCGTGCCGAAGAATGTAATCGGCAAGCAGCCAATGATTGTTCCCAGCGTGTAGGTCAATGCGAACTGACTATGAGATAAGCCCAGTCCAGTTCGGATGTCCTCATTAAAGATCATCACGCCATACGTTTGTCCCGGGGCGCTTGCTGCCAGAGCAAGCATGGCCAGCGGCAACATGACCCATCCGTAGTAGAGCCGCCCGGATGCACGTTCAACAGAGTTCCCCGAGCCAGGGACAGAATACGATGTGGTCAACATAAGCAGAACTTCGTGAGGAGAGAAAGGCGGGAGCAGGCGGAATCAAAACATGTGCATGCGTAAGTGCTTATCCATCAGCAGGTTACAGATTCGCGCCGTCTTTGCATTTAAGACGCCTGGGCTGAAGAGATCAACGCCAGATCTTCAGAAAGCGAGCAATTGCGACGTATTACCGCAGCGCTGAGGCCGGTCTATGGCTTGCGCATCAGGACGACGTCATTTTCGACGAGGTTCAGATCAGCGTGCCAGCGTTCCGCCAGGTAGCGAAATGTCTCTTCGTCGAAGAATGCCACGTGCGTAGGATCATCCTTGTAATGCCAGGTTGCAAAGCGGGCCAATTCGGGCAGCCGTTTTGTCATAACGCCCAGCCATCCTCCAGGCTTGAGATGGCTCCAGAGTCGCTGAAGCTCCTCGGCCGGGCGATGCAGATGTTCGAGCACTTCGGTCGCGGTGATGAAATCGTAGGTTTCCGACCAGACACTTTGGTCGGGCGCATAGAACGGGTCGTAGATACGGGTGGGACGACCAGATTCGGCCAGCATAACCGAGAGCGTGGGACCGGGCCCGGAACCGAAATCGAGTCCGCTGGCTCCCGCGGCAATCCGTTCGATCAACGGATCAAAGAGTCGAGCAAGAAACGCCCGGTAGTTCCCGTCGGCGGGATCGTTCTCATGGCAGTCGTAATGCGACTTCTCTAACTCGGCGCTGAGAAAGAAGCGTTTCGGAACGAACACCAGCTGGCAGCGAAGACAGCGACAGTAGTCCCGCCGGTCATCCCGATGAAAAAGAACTGCTCCGGTTGCTCCGCAGAGCGGACAATGTGACTGATCGATAAAGTTCCCCCGGAAGACCACATGCCATAGTGCTGTCAGTTTCTCACCAGCATAGCAACATATTGCCTGCAGGGGATCAGTCGGTCCGCATTGCTCAGTCTTCCATCAAACACTGCCGATCTTTCGGGGGATTGAATTCGCATTCGTATACTGCTTTTGACCGCGGCCAGACGTGTTATCCGCCATCTGATTAAGTTTCTATGAAGTTGAATTTCACGTGATAACAAACCTCCCCGCCTGAACGATAAGTCGGCTGAGCAGATTGAACATGTCTGTCGCGGGGAAACTGCAGCCAGCACTCCCCGTTTGTTCACGTGGTCCACTGGAATGGACACGTGCGGTTCCGTTTTTCCTACACTTGCAGGTGGATGTATTCTTTTTTCACACCTGCGGAAAACCTCATCGGAAGGTCACGATGCGCGCATTTCATTCCCACAAGATCGTCCCGCGAAACGCATTCACACTCATCGAACTACTGGTTGTCATCGCGATCATCGCCATTCTTGTTGCGTTGTTGCTCCCAGCCGTGCAGCAGGCTCGTGAATCGGCTCGTCGCACCTCGTGCAAGAATAACCTCAAGCAGCTCGGAACGGCTTTGCACAATCATCTCGATACACACGGCGCCTTTCCTCCCGGGTATGTGAACTACGATGAAAGTGGAAACCGCTTTCGTACCGGCGGTTGGCAAGTCGGCGTGAATGAGATGGGATTCAACTGGGTGTGTAACATTTTCCCTTTCATGGAACAGCCGGCACTGCACGATCAAATCACGGCCTGTAACGAAGACATGCTCGGAGATTCTACAAAGCACACGGCGAATCCTTCGGATCATTGCGAACATTCCGCCGCGTTCGGTCATATCGGACGCGATCAATTGAAGTTCATGCTCTGTCCTTCGCATCCGCAGATTCGGGAGAACTTCAGCAACGGAACCTATGGACTGGAAGCGCTGGCGAAAGGAACCTACGCCGCGAGCTGGGGATCCAACAATATGCTCTCCTGGGAGAACAAGTCGACTCGCGGAGCATTCGGCTGCCATTACGTGAATCAAGAGAAGATCGCGCCAGCCGTGGGTGGTTCGGGCGATGGCTTCCAGGCCCATCAGGGGAATTCGGATGCCGACTTCGTCGATGGAATGTCCAATACTGTTCTGCTTTCCGAGATTCGCGTTGTCGACAGTGCACGCGATCTCCGAGGAGTCTGGATGAATCCGGGAATGGGAGCATCGATTTTCTCCGCGTTGAACAGTCCGAACTCCAGAACGAACGACATTATCGCCTCGTGCGATACCAGCATTCCGACTGGCGACATCATGCATTGTGGCACCACGGAGATTACCGACAACGAAACGGTCGCCGCCGCTGCCCGGAGTTATCACACCGGAGGTGTGAATGCGACCCTGGCCGATGCGTCCGTGCGTTTCATCTCCGAGAACATTGATCTCGACACCTGGCGAGCTCTCAACACGATTCGCAACAACGAGACGATCGGAGAATTCTAGGACCGTGCAAACGGCTCACCAGGATTCTGGGCGCTGAGGGGATGAGTCTGTTCTTTTCTCCCCGATGATTCTCTCTGGGGCACTCATCATGTGCCCCAATACGCCCCTGGTCGAGGCCCGCCGGTTCTGCTGTCCGAACTGCATCCGCGCATTCGGACACACTTACCTTTTGTTTAAACAACCGAGTTCATTATTGGGGAGAGGAAGACCATGAAGAAATTGTCAGGCACACGGTACGCGCTGCGTTCAGCGTTTACATTGATTGAACTGTTAGTCGTGATCGCGATCATCGCCATTCTTGTGGCTTTGCTGCTGCCGGCAGTTCAGCAGGCCCGTGAAGCGGCCCGACGAACATCCTGCAAGAACAACATGAAACAGCTGGGTACCGCCCTGCACAACCACCTGGACACTCATGGCTCGTTCCCTCCGGGTTATGTCTGTTTCGACGACGACCCGGCCAACCGCTTTCGCACCGGCGGCTGGCAAACGGGAATCAGGAGGCTCGGCTTCAACTGGGTCTGCAACATTTTGCCGTACATGGAAGAGCCGGCCCGCTACGATCAGATCACGGCCTGCAACGACGATCTGCTGGGCGATCCCGGCGATCAGGACTCCAATCCTGCGGATCATTGCGAAGCGATCGCTTCGTTCGGCAATGTCGGCCGTGAACAGCTGAAGTTTCTTCTCTGCCCCTCGCATCCGAAAATCCGCGACAACTTCTCCAACGGCTCGTATGGTCTGGAAGCTCTGGCGAAAGGAACCTACGCCGCGAGTTGGGGAACCGGCAACATGCTTTCCTGGGAGAATGAGTCGACTCGCGGAGCCTTCGGCTGCTATCGAGTCGCCACAAACAAGATCGCTCCGGCCGCAGGCGGAGGCGGAGACGGATTCCAGGCTCATAAAGGCAACAACGATTCTGACTTCACCGATGGTCTGAGCAACACGGTGCTGCTGTCGGAACTGCGTGTGGTCGACGACTCGACCGACTTGCGTGGAACGTGGATGAATCCGGGCATGGGAGCCACAACGTTCTCGGCGGCTCACGAGCCGAACTCCCGTGTCAACGACATCATTGCCTCTTGCGATACGACACTCGATCCGGATGACATCATGTACTGCGGTTCGACCGAGATCACGGACGACGAAACCGTGACCGCCTCGGCTCGGAGCTACCACACGGGAGGCGTCAATGTCACCCTCGGCGATGCCTCAGTTCGTTTCGTGTCAGAGAATATCGACATCGGCATCTGGCAGGGACTGAATACTCTGCGGGGCGGTGAAGTCATCGGCGAATTCTAACCCTCACGGTTTCGCCGGGATCGACCGCCCCGAGTGCGATTCCGGCGTTCTCTTGTCATTCAATCTCGTTCGTCTTCAGAGAAAAGGGACTCGATGCTTTCAACTATCAACACCAGACCGCTTGCTGTTCTGCTCGGACTTGCCCTGACAATCTCCGCCTTCGGTTGCGGAAGCAACTACCGGGCATCGCTCGATGAGGATCAGCAGGTCACCGCAACCATCGCTGCGCTTGGTGACGCCGCCATGAGCGAGGAATCGTTCCTGTCGGTGTTCGCCAGCGGCTCCGCACCGGATGCCCGTGAAGATTACGCGACCTGCATCTACGAAGTCGTCGGCGATCCGGCGATCTCGGGTGATGAAGCGACCGCTGAAGTGCAGGTCACAACTGGCTTCGCAGACTCCAGCCAGGGTGATCGGGCGAAAGCGGCCGAGACGCGTGAAACTCGCAGCGTCACCTGGACACTTTCCAAAGAAGGAGAGGTCTGGAAGATCAAGGACGCTCCACTGCAGTAGTGCAGGCCCCACCGTGAGAACTTCCTGAGTTCATACCACCATGCCGTTCGTTCCGTCGTCCAGAGTGCTCCGACTGTCATTGCTGATCGTCCTGCTCGCAATGCTGGGGACACTCTGGCGATCGCGAACGGATTCTTCTCCGAAAGCCCCCGGATCTCCACCTGAGGGGGCTCGTTCCGCACAGAAAAGTCAGTGGGACGCCCTCATTGCAACGCAGTTTGCCGGTGACGCCGCATGCCAGGACTGCCACTCTGAGGAATCGGCTGCTCATCAGCGATCGGGCCATTCTCAGACAGCCTTCCGCATGGAAGACTCGGATCTGGCTCGGAAGCTCGATGAGACGCGGTATACCGATCCTGAGGATGGACGGACCATTTCATTCGCTCTTGAATCGGATGGTTTCTTTGCCGAGGTGTCCCACGCAGGACGAAGCAACAGGCATCGTGTCGACTGGTTGCTCGGTTCTTCCGCTCATGCCCAGACAGCCGTCAGCATTCTTCCGGACACAAACTCCGGTCTTGAGCATTGCTGGACATGGTTTACTCATCGTGAAGGACTCGGACGCACCCCGGGGCAGTCAGACTTTCACGGACAGCATGGTGCAATCGACACCTGCGAGGGCAGGCAGATGAGCGGAGACGAGGTCGTGCACTGCTTTTCGTGTCATATGACATTCGGTCCGGCTCCGGGACAGACTCTCGCTGAAGTCCGCTGGCATCCGAACATTCACTGCGAACGCTGTCACGGACCTCGACGCCAGCATGTCCGCTCCGCTCATCTGGGGCGGCCGGAATCCGTGCAGCCGCTGGTCAACCTGAAAGACCCCACGGTTGAAATGGCCCTGTGTGCCCAATGTCACCGAGGAACTCAAGAGGTCGATTCCAGTATCGCAGAAAGCGACCGCGTCCGTTTTCAACCTTACCGGCTGGAACAGTCTCGATGCTTTCAGACCGATCCAGCTGCCCTGACCTGCGTCACGTGTCACGATCCTCACGATGCGACTTCCCATGATGTGACACAGTACCGCAACACGTGTCTCAGCTGCCATTCGAGCGAGGAACAGGTTCACTGTGCCGAGATCGCTGCCAGTGAGTTCTCAATGTCCAACTGTATGAGCTGCCATATGCCGAAACAGAAATGGAGCGGCGGAATCGAGTTCGTTGACCACTGGATTCGCGTTGTTCGTGACAATACGGAGGACAGGTAATGGCCACTATAATCGCGCCCGTCAGCCCTCCGACACAGTCCACTACGGTCGACCCGGTTCAGCCCGCAGCACGTTTTCTTGTCAACTCCTGGTTCGATCTGCTCTTCATCTGCAATCTGTACTGGCCGCTCGTTCTCCTGATCGATGGATGGGGCGGATTGCGGGCTCACGAAACGCTGCTGTTCTGGCAGGTCTTTTTTGTTACGACTCCGCACCGCTGGATCACACTCTTCCTCGTGTTCGGAGATCGTGAAAAGGTGCGCGAGTCTGGCCGACTGTTTGCCGGCATTGCGACCCTGATCGTGGGCAGCGTCGCGCTGCTATGGCTTTCGACAGGCTCCCTGCTCTGTCTGATGGCAATCGACTATCTTTGGAATGCCTGGCATTTCGCCGCACAGCATCATGGGATTTACCGAATTTACTCCCGCCAGAATGACGATGTACGTCTCTGGCTTGTTCGCGCCGAGAAGTGGCTGTTCCGGCTGTTCATTCTTTACGTGATTGCTCGCGTTGCCGGCTGGAGCTGGCAGTACGAGCAATTGACTCGGATCGCTCATTCTGTCGACCTGTGGATGCTGTTGATTCCGGCGGCTGTGATCGGTCTTCAATGTGAGCGGGGTGTGAAACGAGCCTGGTCGGGCCTGGTTTATACGGGAAGTGTTCTCACTCTTTTCTCCGCGATGCTGCTTGCCGTGCATTTCGATGCGAAGCTGATCGTATTGCAACTCGCGCTTGCCTCTGCTCTTTTTCATGCTGTCGAATACCTGGCAATCGTGAGCTGGTCGATGAAGTCGGGAAAGACGACCAGCCGCCGCGATCTGTTCGGACACGTCGGATCCCGCTGGCTGGGCTATCTCGTGGTCTTTGTGGTCCTGCTAGGAGCCTCCGCCTGGATGCTCGAACAGGGGGCCTTCAAGCTATGGGCGGCGATCAATCTCATGGCCGCCTTCCTCCATTACAGTTTCGACGGAATCATCTGGAGGAAGCCCCGCCAACGCTCTGCTCAGGGGAGTTCTGCCTGATGCGACTTCTGGCGATCGCAACCGCGACCTTGATCCTCGGCCTCTCCGCATTCGAACTGACGTCGCAATCGTCCAGCTGGTGGGCACAGTTACTGGTCTCTTTCGATTATGCAGCCGTCCGAATCTGTACGGCCACGGTTCTGCTCCTGCTGGCCCGCAACATTGCTTCGATCCGGTTTCATCCGTTCGGCCGATACGTCCTGTCAGGGCTTTCCGGTTTGGCCGCCCTTATGCTGTCGATCGTGCCCTCCGACCGGAATCTGTTTCCGGAGCATTGGCTTTCCCTTGAGTTGATGCGGCTATTGACTTCGATTGTTCTCAGCTATCCCTTCGCATTGCTGATCAACGAAATATCGAAGAACTGGAAGGACAACGAAATAACCCCGGTTTCGAACGCGGCTCCCGTGGGCATCGGGATCGTTCTGGCCACCATCGTTCCTCTGGTGTACGGTCAATTCCTCGCCGACTACTACGAGACCCAACTGACGGACGCCCTGCAGAATCAACGACTCGCTCTGGCCCGTACGATTACTCACTCGTGGAGCCACCTCGCACCTGAGGCGAAGTGGAATGGAGAATCCGTACGGAGCCTGGACCGGGAGATTGAAAATGAGGTAGCACGGATTCGCTCGACTCTGGAACGTTTAAGTCCTGAGGAGGCCCAATCGAATCCTGGGATCGTCGCCAGTCTGTATCTGCAGCTTGACGACTTCGCGGGAGCCGTGAAGACGATTCGACCGCATCTTGAAGCCGCTGCCCCTTCGCCTTTCGCTTGGGACACTTACGGGCTGATTCTTCAAAGGCAGGAACGCTGGATCGAAAGCGAGCAGGCCTATCGCAAAGCCTATGAGTTGTGGACTGCCGAGGTTCCCGATCAACAGAATGACCAGGGCCTCGCCAGCGCATTGCGGGGAATCGCTTATGCGCAGAACCGGCGGGGCCAAGTCCGACGCGCCGAGGAGACCTATCTGGAACTGCTTCGTATGGATGCCTCTGCGGAGACTCATTTCCTGCTCGCGCAGTTCTATGAAGAGGAGCAGCAGACCGAAGAAGCGTTCCATCACGCGACCAGGGCTATGACCCTGGCCCCTTCGCGCTTCCGGGAAGCCGGTCAGACGTTGATCAATCAACTCCAGTCCACCCATATGGGGTGCTTCCAGATCTATCGACGTGGGTTATAGGATCGCCTTCGCTGTTCTTGCGACTCTTCCCCCGATCGACTCTGGCAACAACGATTCCTGCGAATTGATTCCGCGCAACGGCAAAAGGGCTGGTATTTCGCCGAGGTGATCTAAGATACAATGATCTCACCTTCAGCGATTCCCCGGCGTCATCGCCTTAATGTCGATGTGCCGCCCTTCTCTTGCAGGACCAGTGCGTTCGATGATCGTTCCCCATCGAGTTCCCGATGCGGCTGGCGTAGCACGGCATTACGATGAACTTGACTCCTTCTATCGGGATGTCTGGGGAGAGCATCTGCACCACGGCTACTGGCAGACTCGGCGGGAAAGCCCGGCTGTTGCCGTCGAACAGCTTGCGAGGACGCTTGCCGACGAACTGAATCTCAGCCCCGGGCAATGCGTCTGCGATGTCGGATGCGGCTATGGCGGAACGTCGCGGCTCCTGGCACGAGAGTATGGTGTCCACGTGACTGGCGTCACTGTCTCCTCCAATCAACGTCAGTATGCCATCAAGGCTTCTGAAGGCTTCGACTCCGTAGAGTACCTGCTCTGCGACTGGCTGGAGAATGACTTTCGAAGCGAATCGTTTGATGGTCTGATCTCGATCGAATGTCTCAGCCATATTGACGATAAGTCCCGCTTCTTTAACGAAGTGGCCCGCGTCCTGAAACCAGGCGGCCGAGCCGCGATGGCGGTCTGGCTGGCGTCTCCAGATGCCGGTCGGTTCGCCACCGAATACCTGCTTCGCCCCATCTGCGAAGAAGGACGCCTGCCGGGGATGCCGACAGCTCCCGAAGTCGTCTCAATGATTTCGGACGCCGGACTCCGGCTCGAACGAGAAACGGAAATCGGGCGGCACGTGCGGAAGACGTGGAGGATTTGTGCCCAAAGACTCGCCTGGAAGGTTTGCACTCAAGGCCGATATCGTGCCGTTCTCCTCGATCGCTCTCAGACGAATCGCATCTTTGCGCTCACCCTGTTCCGAATCCTCGCTGCTTATCAGACCGGTGCAATGCAATATGGACTGTTCACGATGAGCAAGCCGGCGACAACAAAGGGGCACTCATGATTGGGGGTGCTCTTCGCGAACGGCAACGCGAACCGGAACTGATGGACCAGCCCGGCCTCGATCCCCGGTTGCATGCCCAGGCCCTGAAGGGACTGGCGCGCGTGAATACGATCAGCCGGACTGCGTCAGTACTTTGGAAATCAATCAAGCCGTTATGTCAAAACGGTTCTGGACCGCTCAGGATTCTCGATGTCGCCTGCGGGGGCGGAGACACGGCGATCTCGCTGGCTCGGCTTGCCCGGCGAGCAAATGCAAACGCCGAAGTTCACGGCTGCGACTTCAGCTCCACAGCCGTGGATTATGCAACGAGTCAGGCGGACGCGGCTGGCGAGAGCGTTCGCTTCTTCGAACAGGATGCCATCTCCCAGTCTCTGCCCAGCGGGTACGATGTGATCTACTCGACGTTATTCCTGCATCATCTCGATGAAGACGATGCCATCCGCCTGTTGAGCAACATGCGGCAGGCCGCCGGGCAAATGGTTCTCGTAAGTGATCTGAATCGCTCCCGGATGGGCTACGTAATGACTTACGTGGGCATTCGCCTGCTGACTCGTTCGCACATCTGCCATGTTGATGGTCCTTTGTCGGTTCGAGCCGCCTTCACGGCAGAAGAAGCACGCGACCTGGCCTCCCATGCTGGGTGGGAGAACCATTCGATCCAGCGTCACTGGCCGGAACGCTTTCTGTTGACGTGGAGAAACGCATGATCGATGCCACGACAACTCTGAGTTCGGCTGCGCAGACGACGTGGGATGTGGTGGTGATCGGAAGCGGACTGGCCGGCAGCGTCGCCGCCCTCGAACTGGCCCGACGTAAACTAACGGTGTTGCTGCTGGATCAAAAACCATTTCCCCGAAGCAAGCCTTGCGGAGGATGTCTGAATGCAGAAGCATTGCAGCATCTGAAGGCCGTCGGGCTCTCTGACACCGTGAACTCGCTTGGCGGCGAACCCTATTCCCGGTTCGACCTCTGGAATCGAAGACATCATCTGTCACTTTCGCTTCCCCCGGGTCTAGGAATTTCCCGTCATCGTTTGGACGCCGCATTGATCGAGAGGGCCATCGACGCGGGCGCGGAGTTCCTCCCGGCGACATCGGGGCAGATTCAGCCCAGTGAAACCGATGGCGACAACCGGACGATCTCTTGTCGGCAGGGAACGGAATCGGTTTCGGTTCAAGCGAGACTGGTGCTGCTGGCCACCGGTCTGTCCGGAAATCCGGTCCGCCAACAACCGAAGTTCGACTTTACCACAGCAGCCAACAGTCGAATCGGTCTGCAAGCCACCCTAAGCGATGTGGCGGACTTTCCGAAGGACGCTTCCATTCACATGGCCGTGGGACGAGCAGGCTACGTTGGCCTGGCTCGGATCGAATCGGGACTCGTTAATCTCGCCGCCGCGATCGATCCCGCGTCTCTTCAGACCGGCTCTCCGGCCGATGTCTGCCGAAATATTCTTATTGAAAGTGGGTTCCCTTTTTCCGCAGACATTCCAGCGGACAGCTGGCAGGGAACCGTCAAGCTGACACGGACACGTGGAACGCTGGCCGACGAACGTCTGCTGGTCATCGGCGATGCGGCGGGTTATGTCGAACCCTTCACAGGAGAAGGCATGGCGACGGCATTGCGAGGAGCCCGAGCTGTCGTTGCTCTTGCAGAGACTGCGGCTCGGTCCTGGGATCCGGATCTCGCTGATCAATGGAGTCTTACAATGCGTCGACACGTGATTCGTCGCTGGCCGTGTCACCTGTTGACTCGCCTTCTGCGAGTCCCATTTCTGGTCCGGCTGGCGATGGGAGCCACCGTTACCGTTCCAGTTCTTGGTCGCACGGTTGTCAGGAGTATCAATCGGGAAAGAGTGAATGAGAAATCAACTGTTGGGACTGGGTACGGCCGTACCTGCTGAATCCGTTAAGCAGGCCGATGCCCTGCGCATGACGACCGAACTGGCGTGCGACAACGAGGCTCAGAAGCGTTTTCTTCGTGTCCTGTTTTCCCATTCCGGTGTCGAGAAGCGGCATACCGTTCTTCCCTGGCAGATCGGATACGAATGGAAGCAATCGCCATCCGGAGGCGAAGAGGGGCGAGGTCCGAGCACGGGCGAGCGGATGCAGCTGTACGCTGAGTACGCCTCCCAGCTCGCCGTCGACGCGGCCCAGAATGCGGTCGCCGAACAGCAGATCGACCCGCGTCGAATCACCCATCTGGTCACCGTGTCTTGCACCGGGTTCTCTTCGCCAGGAATTCCAGAAGTGCTTTGCGATGCCCTGGACCTCGGACCAACCGTCCAGCGCGTACAGGTTGGCTTCATGGGATGCCACGGCGCCATTAACGGACTTCGTGTCGCCCGGGCCTTAACAGCTGAAGATCCGCGAGCGGTCGTTCTTTTGGTCGCGGTCGAGGTTTGCAGTATTCATTATCGAATGCACTGGGATGCGGAAGCCGTAAAAGGGAACGCGCTTTTCGCAGATGGGGCCGCCGCGGTCCTGCTCGCTTCAAGCGATCAACCAGAAGAAGGCTGGACGCTTCGCGGGACCGGATCCTGTTCGATTCCCGACTCACGGGATGAGATGTCCTGGACAATCGGAGATCACGGCTTCGAAATGAAGTTGACCAGCCAGGTCCCCGTGCTGATTGAGAAACATCTGCGAGACTGGATGGCCTCGTGGCTCGATCGATTCGGCTATACCGTACGCGATATCGCGGGCTGGGCGATTCATCCGGGGGGACCGCGAATCCTCGAAGCCGCTCAAGCTTCACTCGAACTCGACCGTAAACAATGCCAATACTCTCACGATGTCCTGAGAGACTACGGCAACATGTCTTCTCCCACGGTCTTATTTCTGCTCGATCGAATTCGCCGGGACGTCCGCGGGCCCATCGTTCTTCTGGGGTTCGGGCCTGGCCTCACGGCGGAAGCCGCGATTTTCGACTGGTCCGCAGCGACTTAATCCCCCTGCTTGAGTCCTCTGGGGTCGACTCCTTGAAGACGCCGTGCCGCGATTTGGACTTCAACTTGTCTTCAGAAGCGCCCAGACCATGCCCAGTGCCAGAAATCCACGCACTGTCCAGGCGAAGGTTCGAATCCAGTTGGTGGCGACCAGACGGCGGTGCACCTGCGGATCGAACGCCAAAGCGAGCTCTTCGTGGCAAGGAACCTGCAGCAAGAACGTCGACAGCCAGATCAGGACCAGCAGAACGGCCCCCGTCCATAACAGCGAACCTGGCAGGCCAGCGGGACGGAACCAGAGAAGCAAAGCGGCGGTCGCGACTTCCGTGAGCATTGGCGGAATAACGACCCAAGAAGTTAACGCCATGTGGCGTTGCTCATAAGTGGAGAAATTCGACGCCCCCACCGCTCCTAGCAAAGGATAGTGCACGATCTGCACGAACCAGATCAGCCCGGTCATGTAGAGCGTCACGGCCGCGTGCGATAACAACACCGCCCGAAGAGTAATCTCGCTCATGACTTCAACTCTTCCAATAGAGACTCTGCTGCTCGTCGTCCGGAGACCATTGCTCCCTGGATCGAGGCATTATCGCGATGATCGCCGCATACGTACAGATTCGGCTTCACACGAACAGGACGCCGAGGCTCGGCCAAAGCCGGCGGAAACTGCCGCGGCAGGGCGTAGGGAATTCGATACGTTCGCAGGTGACGCCATTGCTCGACGGCCGGTCCGTACCAGTCCGACAATTGCTTCCGCACGTCGCGAAGCAACTGTTGCTCGTCAGCAGGTGTTTCGAGAACGGTCACGGAAACAAGGCTTTGTCCTGAAGGCCCGTACGTCGACGTAACATTGGTCGGAATACAGAGATTATTGACTGGCCCCTGTCCTTCACCGTTCAGAACGAGAACCGGTTGTTGACTCGGAGGACTGTCTGTCGCAAAGTAGATGCAGCTGACGCCCTGTCCTACGTGCAAGGACTCTCCCCCGAGGAGTCGAACGGAAGACGGCCCGTCGGTCGCAACGACCACCGCACGACACTCCAGCTGCTCGCCCGATGCTAGCGTGACTCCTTCCGGCTCGATTTGCGTTACGGTTGTCGAAGTGCGTATACGCTCTTCAGGGAGAGCTGCCGCCAGTTGTCTGGGAATTGCTTCCATTCCTTCCGCCGGCAAAGCCGCCTCGCCAAGCGAGAACATGCGAAACACAAAGGAAAACATGCGGCTCGACGTCTGCAACGAGGAATCCAGAAAGATTCCGCCAAGGAAGGGTCGGAAGAAACGGTCGATCATCGCCTCTGAGAAGCCCGCCTGTTTTAACGCATCGTACGTGGTGGTTTCAGGTTCCTGAAATCGCTCTTCCAGGGAACCGCGGGTCACCCGACGGCGGACTCTCGCGACGCGGAGTTTGTCTGCCAGCGATCCGATCGGTGAAAAGACCGAACTCATTGCCGCCAGCGGACGCCGCCATGGGTCGGTCAGTTGATGGAACCGGCCTTCGAACCGGATTGAAGCTCCTGGAAGAAACGGCTTGAGTTTCAGAGCCGAGTAGTCGAGCACCCGTTTGGCTTCCGGATAGCTCGTTAAAAAGACCTGGAAGCCTCGATCCAGACGAAAGCCATCGACAACGTCAGTGCGAATCCGTCCCCCGACTCCATCGGACGCATCAAGGAGTGTGAAATCAACGCCCTCTTCATGTAACTTCTTCGCACAACACAGACCGGCCAGTCCTGCCCCGATGATGATCACGTCTGACTTCATGACTGCCCTTTCTCATTGATTGCGCAGGGTCAAGGCTTGATGCTGCGTGTTGCGATGAATGTCGGCATGAACTGCGACAGCGGATCTCCGTCGCCCGGAGCATATCTGTCTTCGTAGAAACCGGTCATCATGAAACCGGCTTCGAGCTGGCCGCCGATCTGGTCTTCCAGCGTATGACCAAACTCCAGAGGAACTCCCGCGTCGATCAACTTCTGAAATTGGGAGGCACTCAGAGAGCGCTCATCCGCGTACGGAAGGGAGTACCGGACTTCGAGATTTCCATTTTCCTGACGTTCGTCTTCGAAAAGATAACGAACGGGATTGGTGAACCCGGCCAGTAATACACCGCCCGATTTCAGAACTCGGAAGCACTCCTGCCAGACCGGCTTCACATTCGGCACAAAGGCATTGGAACAGGGGTGGACGATCACCCCGAACGACTCGTCAGCAAACCGAGACAGATCGCTCATATCCCCTTCGACGAGATCCAGCGAAAGCCCATGGCGTTCGGCGACCAGCCGGTCCTGAGCCAGCTGCTTCGGCGAATTGTCGAGCACCGTAACAATCGCCCCCGCTGCCGCCAGCACCGGCGCCTGTTGACCGCCTGCCGCAGCAAGGCAAAGCGTCGGCGTCTGTTTCAGTTCGGGAAACCAGTCGGCAGGAACGGGACGGGTCGGCGTGAGCACGACCTCGAAGCGTCCGTTGCGTGCCCGCTCGATGATCTCGGGCCCGACGGGCTCCGTCCAGCGGTTCCCCTCACTCACGAGCTGATCCCACGCTCTGCGATTGTGCTCGCGAACATCCATTAACGAGTCGCCTTCAAGGAGAGAGTACAGAACGCCCTCCGTACTTTAGTCGGCTCGTTGCAGCGCACAATCCCGAATCGCGATCGCGAAGTGGGATCGCCTTTCTTTGCCATCGCGAGCGAGACCATGTTCCCGCGTCGCGAGAGCTCGACTATCCCGTCGTTCGCAATCCAGATGCGATTCCCTGAATGGAAAGACGAACGAGTTGCGTCAAGTCATCGTTGCCTGCATCGTTGGCCCGGATGCGTTCCAGGAGAATAATCTGAGCGATATTCAGCGGATCGACATACGGGTTCCGGCTGCGGACGGAAGTTTTGAGCCATTCAACATCGGCCAGCAGTTCCGGGCTGTCCTTAATCATCAGCACGGCTCCTCGACTCAACTCGAATTCGGCCGAGATCATGTCCCAGACTTCCGCGCTACTTTCCTTCGGCGCCAACGAGGCATACTCGCGAGCGATCTCCATATCGGCTTTCGTGAGAGCGAGTTCGGCGTTGTCGATTAATGCCCGGAACACCGGCCACTGCTGGTACATGGCCCGGATATGCGACCAGGTTGATTCATCCTGATCGACGAACTCGCGAATCGCCGTCCCCATTCCATACCACGCCGGTAGAAGATGACGCGACTGTGTCCAGGCGAACGTCCAGGGAATTGCCCGCAAATCGCTCAGCTGCCGCCGCTGTCCCCGGCGGCGCGACGGTCGCGATCCAATCGGCAGATTCTCAATCTCGCTGATCGGCGTCGCGTGATCGAAGTAGTCGAGGAATCCGGGATGCTCAATCAAACCCCGATACTTCTTCAGCGAGCTGACGGACAGTCGGTCCATGATTGTCGACCAGAGCGGATCAGGGGTTTCTTTCGTTCCCGCACTGACCATCAGCGTCGCGTTTAACACCTGCTCAAGGTGCCGGTGTGCGATGACAGGATCGTCGTAGCGTTCGGAAAGGACTTCACCCTGATCAGTCACACGCAGCCGGCCGTCGACGGCATTCTGAGGAAGCGATCGAATCGCCCGAGCGGCCGGTCCCCCGCCGCGTCCCAACGCGCCGCCGCGACCGTGAAAGATCGTCAGCTGAATATGGTGCTTCTCTGCGATTTCGGCGAGCTGGGCCTGCCCCTGATGCAGCTCCCAGCACGCAGTCAGATAACCGCCGTCCTTCGTGCTGTCCGAATAACCAACCATGACGATCTGCTGCTTCTGCCCGGTCGAAGTCAGGTAGTTTCGATAGCGATCATCGGTCAGCAGTTCGTCGAGGATCGCAGCGGAATTGCGCAGGTCGTCAATCGTTTCGAACAGGGGGATAATCGGCAGGCCCGGCAGCTCTTTGTCTGCTCCGTGACACTGCCGCCAGGCGGTTCGCCACAGCCACAGAACAGTCTGCACATCATCGGCCGAGTGAGTCATGCTGATGATGTAACCACCGATCGCTTCGTGTCCCCAGGACTCGTACGCCTCGGCCAGCAGCATGAACGTGCGGAAGACCTCGGCGGCTTCCTCGCCAAGTTTTGTCGCATCGATACTCGGCGGAACCGCGTTCGTGTCTGCTTCACCAAGCTCGCCAATTCCTTGCAGTCCCAGCACTTCTTCGAGGCAGTTGCGATGCGTGACGGAATTCTGTCGCACATCGAGAGCCGCAAAATGAAAGCCGAACGTCTGCACGAGATCGATCCACGGCTGCAGATACTGAGCCGCGATTCGCTCGCCACGGTTTTCTGCAATGCTCGCACGGAACTGTTCGAGTTCTTCCCGAAACTCGTCGATCGAGCGATAGGCCCCTGCGGCCAAACTTTCTGTATCGATCGAATCGAGCGTCTTAAGCAACCGGTATTCCAGCATGCCCAGATATCGGCGATACGTTTCCTGTATCGAAATCGAAGCGATCGCCTGCTGCAAGTCCGGCCACTGCTGATAGCATCCTTCGATCGTCTCGCGCAGTTTGGGCTCGGAGGGGATCTGCTGATCCGACATCACGATCTGATTGCGAAGATGGCGGCACATCTCCAGATGCCCTTCCAGCGCCGCCCGGCGGAGGCGGCCGAACGTCTGGCGGGTAATGTCGGCGGTCACAAACGGATGCCCATCCCGGTCGCCGCCGATCCAGCTGCCGAACGAGAGAAAACGCGGAATTTCGAAATGGTGATTCGGGTAAGAATCTCGCAGTGCGCCACGCAGCTCCTGGTAAACCCGGGGAACGACATCCCAAAGCGTAGAGGCAAAGTACAGTCCCCGGCTGACTTCACTCATGACTGGCGGCCGTTCCGGTCGGATCAGATCGCTCTGCCAGAGCACGGTCAGATCGGCGACGATCTCAGGTTCCACATCGATCGGCGTGTCGGCTCCGATCTCCGGAAGCAGTTGTCGAATCCGACGCAGCAGCTGGCGGGTTGTTCGCCGTTTCGCTTCCGAAGGATGAGCAGTAAAAACCGGCTCGATCTTCAATCGGTCGAGCCAGCGCTGCATCTCCGAAGCAGTCAGCCCCTGCTCGGCCAGTTCCGAAACAGCCGATGCAATCGATTCGCCGCGGGGGACCTTCTGCAGGCGGGCCTGATGGTCACGCTCGTTGAGAACTTCGATTCGAGTTCTTTCCTCGGCCGCATTCGCGAGGTCGAAGAAGAGACTCAACCAGCGAATTACGGCGCGAAGTTCGTTGCTGTCGAGCGTTTTCAGCGTCTGGACCAGCCGTCCTTCGGCGTCCGGCAAACCAGCGCGGCGCTCAATCGCCAGCCGCCGAATTGTCTGCATCGTGTCGGCCAGAGATTCTCCAACCTGTTCCCGCACCACGAGATCAAGAAGTTCAACGAGGTAGTTAAGAGTCTTGTCGCTCCGAAGTGTCGTCATCGTTCGCTATCCAATCCTGTCCGCCTCGAGCGTCGCGAGCCGGACGTCCTTTCGATGTTATTGTCCTCTGTTCTGGCAGTTTAGGTGATGCCGCAGGAATCGCCAGTTTGGTCCGGACAAGTTCATGTCAAAATCTGTCGGGTTCACTGGTCCACGGGTTCATTCCAGCGAGAACCGGGCCTGGCAGGTCCGGCAATTACCGATTCATGCTGTGCAGACGTGCGCACGGCGTGGCACATTCCCGACCTCTTTGATGCGCAGCTCCTGAACGGCAACGCAAACTCTCGGGAGAGGAATCGATTCGTCAGCTGGGCGTCGACCTGAACAGCGACTCGATATCCTCGAGAATCAGGTAAAGACAGGGAACCAGGACAAGAATGATCGCCGTGGAAAAGAGAATCCCAAAGCCGAGCGAGATGGCCATCGGAATAATGTACTGCGCTTGCAGCGACGTCTCGAAAATCAGCGGAACGAGCCCGCCGAAGGTGGTCAGGGTCGTCAGCATAATCGGGCGGAAACGACGCAGCCCGGCTTGTGAGATCGCCTCACGAGCGGAGCATTCTCCCCGACGCCGATTGGCGTAGTCGATCATGATCAGCGAGTCGTTGATGACAACTCCGGACAATGCGATCACCCCCATCAGACTGACCAGAGACAGGTCGTATCCCAGCATGATGTGTCCAATCACTGCGCCGACGATACCGAAAGGAATGGCGACAAGCACGACCAGAGGTTGAACGTAGCGGCGGAAAGCGATCGCCAGCAGAGCGTAGATCACGAACAGGGCCAGCCCGAAAGATCCCCACAGTGAAGCTGTCGCTTCCCGCATCTCTGCATTGCTGCCTTCGAATGTCCAGGTGATCCCGGGATAGTCATCGCGAAGCTGGGGAAGGACCTCATTCCGCAACGCGGTAATCACCTGCGTGATGGCTCGCTTCGGTTCCACATCCATCGAGACATTCACGACGCGCCGGCCGTTGCGGCGACCGATACTCGTGAACGCTTCCGTCTTCACGACCTCGGCAACATCGAGCAACGGCACTTCCTGGCCACTTGGCGTCTGAATCACGAGATCTTCGAGGTTGTGAACATCTTCCCGTTGATCTTCCGGCAGCTTGACGCGAACTTCGATTTCATTCGTACCACGGAGCAGGCGAAGAGCAAGTGAACCAAAAAATGCGCCCCGCAGTTGCTCGCCAAGATCTTCATCGGTCAACCCGAGCGCCTTACCTTCCGGCTTCAGTCGGAAATCGTACTGTGATTTCCCCTTGTTGTAGTTGTCGCTCACATCCCGCGTATTCGAGAACTCCTCCATCCGTTCGACAAAGGCCTGCGAGGCTTTGCCGAGGATGTCGACGTCACTGTGACTGAGGTCGATGCTGATATCCTGCCGATAACCTCCGGGACCACTCTCGGCCTCAAACGTAATCTGATCGACGCCTGGCAGATCGCCGATCGATTCGCGCCACAGGTCAATCACTTCGTTGGCCGTCATATCACGTTCGTCAGGAGGCCGCATCACGATTTCGACATCGATGAAGTTCTGTCCCCGAACGTTCGTTTTAATCCCTTCGGCGACTTCGTGCAGGTTATGCTCTTCGAACATCCGCAGGCTCGCCTCAGTGATAACCTCCGCAATCTTCGCCGACTGATCCCGCGTCGTTCCGACAGGCATGCGAACGCCGGCTTCGATCTCGTCGGCTGAAACTTCCGGCATAAGGATCATTCCCATGTGGGCACTCGTGGCGTAGCCGCCGATGATCAGGAACACTGCAAGCGCGATCGAAGCGGTGATGTAACGGAAGTGCAGACAGGCCGAGAGAATCGGCTGGTAGATCAATTCGACCAGACGACTGAATCCTCGTGTAAACGCCTGCTGGCATCCATGCAACCAGGAGCCGAGCCCTTTCTTCCGACCGGCATCGCGGGCATGGGCCAGGTGCGACGGAAGGATAAACAGCGATTCGATTAGCGAGACCGCAAGCACGATAATCACGACGACCGGGAGCGGATACCAGAACTTTCCGGTTTCGCCCGGGATAAACAGCAGCGGCACGAAGGCGACGATGTTCGTTAACACACTGAACGTGACTGGTCCGGCGACATCGCGTGTTCCGGCCACCGCGGCGGCGTTGTGGTCCTTCTGACTCTGTCGCTCTTCGTAGACGTTCTCTCCCACGACGACGGCATCATCGACCACAATCCCCAGCACGACCAGAAACCCGAACAGGGAAATCATGTTGATGGAGATATCGACCGTCGGCAGCAGAAGAATGCCTCCGATGAACGAGACGACCATCCCCATCATCACCCAGAACGCGAGCCGGAACTCGAGAAACAGGGCGAGTATGACCAGAACGATCACCACCGCCATGACACCATTCTCGATGACGAGATTCAGGCGTCGTCGAAATTCTTCGGCATTGTTACTGTCGATTCGCCAGGTAACGCCGGGAGGAAGCGAACTTTCGAAATCCGCCATGATCTCTTCGACCGCGTTCGCGATCTCGATCGGCGATTGCGAACCAACTCGGAAAATATTGAGCTCGACCGAGGGCGTCTGGCTGAACTGCGAGTGAAATCCGATTTCCTCGAAGCCGTCCCGAATTGATGCGATGTCACCCAGCGTGACCACCTGCCCGTCGCGGGCTGTGACAATCTCAATCTCGGCGAACTCACGAGCCCACTGCTTGCGGGCTTTCACGCGCAGCAGGATCTCACCAGCCGTCGTTTGCACCGACCCCGCTGCAACGTCCTGACTGTTCGACCGGATGATTTCCGCAATTCGCGGAAGAGTCAGCCCGTACTCACGCAACGTCTGTCGAGGAATCTCGACGTGGGTCACATACTCGGGAACGCGTCCTAGTTCAACTTGAGTAATCTGCTCGTGAGCCGTCATCTGGTCGCGAAGCTGTTCAGCGAGTTGACGCAGCGTCCAGACATCAACTTCGCCGTACAGACCGACCTCGATCACTTCCTGCTGACGGGACTGAAGACTGACCTCGGGCTGTTCGATCTGATCAGGAAAGGTTCGAATGCGGCTGACCGCCTGATCAATGTCTTGAAACGCCTTCATCCGATCCTGGCCGGCAACCAGCTCGATCAGCACTTCACCGCGGCCTTCGCGGGCTTCGCTGGTAATCTCGCGAATCCCCTCGACGCCTCGGACTGCTTCTTCGATCGGGCGAAGAATTCCCTGCTCGACTTCCGAAGGAGCCGCCCCGGGATACCCGACGTTGACCTCAACGATATCGAGCTGGAACTGTGGGAAGACTTCCTTCTGAATCGAATAGGCCGACCAGATCCCGCCCCCCAGCAGAATGACCATGAGGAGATTGGCGGCGATCGAGTTTCGGGCCATCCACGCAATGGGACCGCGATCCACGGAGGCGGCTTCAGAATCAGAACTCACTCGGCCGTTTCCTCATTCGTGGTCTCAGTCGCCTTCATCAGGTCACCGACTTTCCGCAGACGAATGCCGGAAGCAACGGTGGCCAGGTTGGTCATCACAACTTCTTCGCCGTCTTCCAGTCCAGTCGTGATGTAGGCGTACTCGGCATCGCGATAGACGATCTCAGTCTCACGAATATCGAGTTGATCATCCTTCAAAACCCAAATTGTATCGTTATCCCGGACATACTCACGTTCGATCCGCACGACATCTTCAAGAGGACGCCCTTCAATCTCGGTTTCGACAAGCGTATCGAGAATGAGTGGAGGAACATCCTGCTGGCGACCGAGCGGATCGGGCACTGTGATCAGGACTCGAGCCAGACGAGTCTGCTCATCCAAGCTCCCGATCAGCCGGGCCACCTCCGCTTTTCGCTCGGCTCCGGGCGGCCAGGTTTCCGGATTGCGGAGAGTCACTTTCGAGGCCTCACCGTCGGTCTCCGGGAAAAGAATCCAGCGAAGACTCCGCATCGGAACAGAAGCCATGATCCAGTATTCGTCCACGCCAACCAGCCGGGCAAGTTCATCGCCGGGAGACACCTGCGACCCGACATTGACCGAGCGTCTCAGAATCTGCGCATCGAAGGGGGCGGTAACGTCTGTCCGGTCGAGATCAATCTGGGCCCGCTCCATTTCCGCCCTGGCCGCGGCCAGTTCTGCCCGAATCGATGCGATCTGTGGTTCACGACGCACCAGGGATCGATTCAGGTCTTTAATCGTATCCTGCAGTAACTCGAGTTCCTGTTGAGCCAGTAACTGACGCCCCTCTTCAATCTGCAGCGAAGCTTCGACCTGCTCCAGTTCACTCTTTCGAATGGAAACCGAGTTCTGAAAATCGGTGGGATCGATTTTGACCAGCAGGTCGCCAGCTTTGACCATCCCTCCCGGCACGAATTTCGGCGAGAGAGACATCACCTGTCCGCTGACTCGGGGGCTGAGCACGACTTCCTGAGCCGCCTCGACGGTTCCGAGCACGGAGATCCGCGGAGAATAGGTCCCCCGTTTCACGACCGTCGTTTCGACGAGCGCAGCGGATTTCCGTGTCGCCTTCGTCTGTTTCGCGGTCGGCTGGGTATTGTTGATGACAACAATGGCGCCGGCGGCTGCTCCCAGAATACAAACGCAAGCGATTGTCGAGCCGACAACTCGCAGCCAGATTCGTTTCGGTTTCCGCGTGGAAACTTCAGTCATTGCCTGGACTCTCCACAGGACATGCCTCGGGCGGCAGGTAGTAATGAGGATCGATTCTTCCCGCGAGTGCCAGATAGAGCTGAACACGGTTCAGGATCAATTCCAGTCTGGCAGCAAGATTTTCACGCTGCAAGCGTTGTTCAGTCTGAGTCGCACTGAGGAGATCGAGATAGTCAACATCGAAGACCGAGTACTGCTTGCTCAACTGCTCGGAAGCCAGCCGGGCATTCTCCAGCTGCGAGTCGAGAAGCTCGATTCGCTGTAAGAGATACTGTTCCTGAGAGAGGGCGTCTTCCACCTCGCGGAAAGCGTTGACAACCGTTTGCTCGTACTCGTCGAGCCGTTGTCGGACCACCGAATTATTTCGCTGGACCTCTGCCCGCCGCTCCCCGCCATCGATCAAAGGGCCGATCAGCTGAGCACTCAAAGACACGATCCACTCTTTGAACAGAAACTCTGCGCTCTCTGTGGTCGACAGGACCGTCGCCGTCAGATTGAGTCGGGGATACTGCCGGGTGATTGCGGAAGCCAGATCCCTGTCAGCCGCCTGAAGCTGGTAGAACGCGCTGCGAACATCGGGACGACGCCGCACGAGTTCCGCTGGAAGCCCCGTCTTTGGCAACGGCGGCAGTTCCGGCAGCGTCTCGCCGACATCGTAACGGACTCGTTGAGCAGGCAATCCCTGCAGCACGGCCAGCCGGTGTTCAAGGACCTTGATCCGAGCCAGCGCGACAACTTCCTGCTCGCGGGTCGAATCGACAAGCTGTCGCTGCCGCAGAACATCCGGACTGCGAATCAGGCCGACACGAAATCGGTATTCCTGATTCGCCAGAGCCAGGCTGTTTGCCAGTGTCTGCTGTTGAAGGAGCGCATACTCGGCGTGCGACTGGATCAACGTGAAGTACGTCGCTGCGACTTCAGCGGACAGTGCCAACGCGATCGCGTCATAATCTTCCCGCGTCGCTTCTGCCCGGAAACGCTGAGCCTCGACACGGGACTCGATTTCCCCCCACAGGTCGACCTGATAGGCCATATCCAGACCGAAGAAGAACTCACCCGTGTCAGGCCCATCGGTCTGAATGAGTCCATCGAATCCGGTAAAATAGTCGACGTCGGGAAAGAAGTCCGAGGCTTCTCGTCGCGCCACGAATCGGGCTGCATGAAAACGATGAAGAGCTGCATCGAGCGAGAAGTTTCCACCCAGTGAGGCTTCCACCTGATGATTCAGATTTCCGTCGCCGAACTCCGTCCACCAGCGATCCGAGGGAAGCACCTCGCCCGTTTCCGAAAAGGAGTCAGGCGGGGGATGAAACTTCACCACCACTTCGCGCCGGGCGCAGCCACAGACGAATGTCTGAAGCAACAGCATCAGCGATACCCATCGCTTGATCTGGCGGGAAAGGCGAAACAACATTGGCGGGCGGGACTTACTTAGGCGGGGGAACGCGGATCGTTCGCAAACTTCGAGGCCGCCCGATTGTAGTCGAGTGTCCCGGTGTCACCTAATTCCGTCGAGAAGCGACCGAACGTGCACTTTTTACACGTCCAGATCGGCCTCCCAGCCCTCCATTTCAGGAGATATCCTGAGCCCCCAGCCCTAACGACTCTCTCGCCGGTCGATGTACCAGTCGAAGAAATCGGCTGCGTTTCGACTCATCGCTTCCGATTTCCGTGCCCAGATCCCGGGCGGAGACTGCTCCGCGGCCCAGACTTTCAACTCCGCATGCAAAGCCCCCGCGATCTCCGGACGACGCCCCATCAGATTTGAGATTTCCTCGGCGTCCTCATCCAGATCGAAAAGGTACTCGCGGTTGTCACTTCTCAGGTATTTCCACTTTCCTTTCCGAATGGCCGACTGGCCGAGCCATCGCCAGTACAGAATCTCATGTGGAGCTCCCTTCTTCTCTCCCGTGAGATAGGGAACCAGATTGACGCCATCAAGCTCGGGATCCTTCTCCAGCCCGGCCAGATCGCACGCGGTCGCAGCAACGTCGAGCGTGATTACCGGCGATGCATAGACCTGACCGCCCGGAATCGTTCCTTTCCACGAAACCAGAAACGGCACGCGGATCCCGCCCTCGGTCAGCATCCCCTTCTCGCCGTTCAGCGGATCGTTCAATGATCCATCCCAGCCGGGGCCACCGCCCGGTGCATCGAGCTTATGCATCTTCAAAGGGGCTCCGTTATCGCTGATAAAGAAAATCAGCGTGTCCTCTTCCAGGCCGAACTGACGCAATGTCGAGAGGATTCGGCCTACGCCGTCGTCTACGGCAGAGAGCATTGCCAGCGCCTGGCGGCGCCGCTCGGGCATTTCTCCGGGGAAGCGTTTCAAATACTTCGGCGGCGCATCGAGCGGGACATGCGGAGCCCGATACGCGAGGTAGAAAAAGAACGGCTGCTTGCGAAATCGCTCAATGAACGTGCACGCGAATTCTGAGATGAGATCGAGATGATAGCCGCCTCCCTTTTGTCCTTGAGGCTCAATATCGTTCCCGGAAAGATCCATATTCCAGTGGCCCGGCCCCGCGCTGTGCTTGAAGAACACTTTGTCGAACCCATGAGCAGCGATCGCTTCCGCCCGATTCGTTCCGAGATGCCACTTCCCCGCCATCCCCGTCACGTAACCGGCTTTCTTCAGACGTTCCGGAATCGTCTCCAGTTCATGGAAACGCCGCATGACCGCTGCATCGGTGTATTGAGGATTCGATTCCAGACCGAACCTCGTCTGATACTGCCCACTGATCAACCCGGCTCGAGACGGGACACACTGCGGCGCCGTGGTATAACCGTCCGTCATACGAACCCCAGCAGCGGCCAGCTGGTCGATGTGCGGCGTCCGAATATCGTCGACAACTTCCTGCGACCCCAGATCGGAATAACCATGGTCGTCGGTGTAAATCACGAGGACGTTTGGCTTGCGTTCTGCTCCACTGATCTGGGGCGTGCAGATCGCGAGCAGAAGAAAGGCGTTCAAAAAGTACCGCATGAGATGTTCCATTCGTGAGTGTCAACTCGCGTCGTAGTGAGTCGCCCTGGGATTCGGGCCCCGGCATCAATGAGGCAAAGACAGAGTCTCGATCCAGACCGGGGACGATTCGACGTTGTATTGACCGATCTTCGTCAATGCGCCTGATTCTTCAATTCGATAGGCCCCGAGTCGGGCATCCCCCTGACCTGCAACGTAGAGAAACTTGCCGAGTTGGTCGATCGTGAAGGACCGGGGGATTCGTTCGCAGGGAGTCTGTCCGATCAACGTCAGTTTGCCGGTCTGTGAATCGACACGAAAGCCGACGATACTGTCCTGACCGGTCGGCGCATTCCGCTGCGTGATATCTCGATTCGACACATACAGGAACCGTGCATCGGGAGTCAGGTGCAGATCGGCGGTCGTGATCGTCCCGCTGAATCCGGCGGGTTGCGTCACTTCGTTTTGAACCGGGGTGAGTTCGCCCTTCTCCGTATTCCATTGCCACACTCCGACGCCGGGTTCGTCGCGCTCGTTACTCGTGTAGACGACCGAAAGATTCGGATGAAAAACGAGATGCCGAGGCTGTCGGGCTTCGTTCTCTCCCCTCGGCCCGCTTACGAACGGAGGATCGGCAGGTTGGGCGTTCCCGACTTGAGCAGTGAACTGATTGATGAAAACCTTATTGGGACCGGTCGCCGGCACAAGCAGCCAGTGGTTATCTGGCGAAAAGACTGTGCTATGCGCTTTCGGTTCGAGTGTCAACTCTTCAATGGTTACACCCCGGTAAACGGGATCAATCGCCCAAATCGTCGCCTTCCCGGGTCCGTAGTGATTCCCGGCGAGAAACTCGCCGTTGTTGTCGGTCATCAGATAACCGGGGCGGAGATCGACTTTCGCATTGTTCGCAAGCGTCAGCTTCCCATCCAGCTCGATCTCCAGTGTCGCAATCGACGGGATTTTCTGAGATCCTTCCCGAGTCGTCGCAGCGGCGTATAGCAACTTTCGATTCGGAGCAAACGTGAACGGTCCGGCTCCGTCGAGTTGCAGGTTCTGTATCTCTTTCAGTTCGCCGCTTTGTTTGTCCACCGCGAATACGGAAAGATGCCCCCCGGCCGCCAGATAAAGTCTCTGCTCCGATTCTCGCGGATCGCCATCGCGCGGCTCGGGATCAGGATTCGGCATCTCTCGCAGTACTTCACTGAGTCGCTCGCGAGCTTTACGAGTTTCCGGAGTGTCCTGCGAGGCCAGAATCGGATTCTGCTCGAGCGGGTCGTTCGGAACGTCATACAGTTTGCCGTCACCGTAGAGTTTGTATTTCTCGTCACGGGCAAAGCGGATCTTCCGGAACTGATCTTTGTCCCAGCCGGGCCTCGGATCGTAATGACAGAACACCCACGGACGAACGCGATCGAAGTTTCCGAACAACTGCGGATAGAAGCTGATCCCGTCGAGATTGGCCGATGCCGGAACCGGCTTGCCAGCCGCTTCCATAATGGTGGGCAGAAAGTCGGTCGAGTCGACCAGATTGTCATTCACCCCCGGCTCGATCTTTCCAGTCCAGCGAACAATCAGCGGCACGTGAGTTCCCGCATCAGTCGTCCGTCCTTTCCCGCCGACGACAGGACCGTTGATCGTCTGCGAGGTGATCGCCTGATGGGTGCCGTTGTCGCTGTAGTAGATGATCAGGGTCTCTTCGCTTAATCCGAGACGATCGACATGCTCAACAACGCGTCCGACACATCGATCCATGTACTCCACCATGTCGGGGAAATGTCGAACATCTTCTTCTGCACGAGCCGCCTTGTCCGACCAGGACTCGCTTTCGGGAGTCGGCACGAACGGACGATGTGGCAGCGCCATCGCGTAATAGACAAAGAACGGCTTCTCGTCCTCCTGCTCCCGCTGGATGAAGTCGTTGATGAACTCCACCCAGTGATCAGGGCCGTACCCTCCTTCAATCTCCTCCAGCAGCTTCCCGTTCTCGTAAATGGTCGGATCGGCGAAGCGGGAGCCTTTGTCTTCAGAATGCCAGGCGTGAAACAGGCTGTACTCGTCGAAGCCGGCCTTACTCGCCTTCATTCCCTTACCACGTCGTAAATGTGCGCCGGGATAGCTGGGGGGATCGTAACTCTGCAGCTGCCATTTGCCGGCGATGCAGGTGCTGTATCCTGCCCTCTGCATGTAGTGCCCGATGGTTTCTGCAGCAGGATCGAGAACGCCGAAATATCGCCAGTTTCGATTGTTGTACAGCCCGGTCATCAACTGCACCCGGGTATTCGTGCAGAGCGGCTGCGCATAGGCTTGCGTAAATCGCAGGCCTTCCGCGGCCAGCCGATCAAGAGCTGGTGTCGCGTAGCTTGTACCGCCGTAACATCCGAGGCCTTCCACTCCGAGATCGTCCGCCATAATCAGAATGACGTTCGGCTGCCTGGCGGCGGAGACTGGTCTCTCCGTTCCGAAGATCATCAGCAACGATGAAAGAACGAATAGCACGATACTGCGGGCGCTCACGGTCACTGCTCTCTTCAAAAGGATCGAACTGTCACGATGCGACATTAACAGTTTCGTCGATCAGGCTTTTGCCGTCGATCGAATGCGCAAACTTTCGGCGGAGTTATTCCTTGATCAGATCGGCCAGATAGATGGCGGTTACCGGGTTGCCGGATTCGTCTTTTTCGTGACTTGAATACCAGGAGATCAGCCCCCGCTTTTCATCGATCTCAATGAAGCCGGGGTAGGAATTATCGCCTCCGCTGGGAAGTTCTGTAACGAACTGGAGTTCGTCGTCGACGAGCCAGTACAGAGCTGTCTTCGGCCCCTTTGCCGTATTCTTTCGGCCGGATACAAGAATCTGTTCGCCCCAGCTCGTCATCAGTGGTCCGCCGATATAGAGCGGCAGTTTCTTTCGATTCCATTCGCGATAGGGTGGTGCCGATAGAGCGAGCTGAGATTTTTCTCCCCGTTCCCGACTCAACGCGAGCATCGTGCCATCCGGTCGAATCTGAAACGCAGTCTCATTTCCCTCCTCGGTCTGAAAGAGTGAGCGGAACGTCCAGTTGAGTCCATCCCGGCTTTCGAGCAGTGCGCCTTCAAGAATCGAAGCTCCCCCCACTCCCGACTCGGCTTCGGTATATCCTCGTTTACGACGAGCGCAGAGATAAGCCGTATCGCCGTCACTCACCACTCTCCAGATGTAAGAGCCGTAGGTTCCCTCCATCTGATGGGGGTCGCTCCATGTCGTCCCGTCTTCGGTCCAGACTGCGTAGCCCAGATGCTTATTGATATCGTAGGACTCGCGAGGCAACTTTCCTTCCCCGCTGTACCATGTCCCGGTGACGATAAACAGCTTGCCCTGAAATGCCAGAAAATGCGGATCCCGTGTATCCCGCATCGGAACGGAAAACTCATGGACCGTCTCCCAGTTCTCGGCATCATCACTGTTGAGAACCAGGACCGACGCGGTGGACGCCACCATGTGTCCGTCGGGACATGTCCGAAAGGCCAGCCAGTATTTTCCCTTCCAACGAATCAGGTCGGTGAAGGCATTGTGCTCGCCATTGTCAAAGACCTGACGAACGTTCTCGACACGGATACCCGGCAGCCCGTCTGCGGCCTGTGTTCCCTGTGGCAAAGACACGATCGATGAAAGCAGGAGTCCAGCAACGAGCATCCGAAACGCACACAGACAGTACATAAAGCAGCAACCTCGAATTAATCACAACAAAATCGACCGCGAACGCATGCAGTCGCTTTGATGGATCGTAGCCGGGAGCAACGCCGTCCTCAATTCAGATCGGTCCACTGGCGATGAGGACAGGCCTGGCCGAAAAACTTCGCTCCACAGGTCCATCCTGCATTGGATGAACAACGGGGCGGATCAGTTTCGGTTCAGATCGTTCGTACGGACGGCTTTCAGCCTGGCCGCCATCTTTTCGCGGAAGGCATTTACCACCGACCGGTACTCGGGGTTCTCCGCAAGATTCGAATATTGTCTGGGGTCGCTTCGCATGTCGAACAGCTCGATCCCCTGTTCGGCTTCTTCGCCGTATTGAATGTAGGCCCACCGATCTTCCCGCAGCAGGAAGCCGCGTCCGTTCACACTGAAGGCGGCCTCTCGCACGCTGGCGGTCGGATCGTCGAGCAACGATCGGATGTTCTTCCCCTGAAGGCGTTCAGGAACATCCAGACCACACAGATCGGCCACGGTTGGGTAAAGGTCGATCAGTTCCACGAGCGAATTGCAGACCGCTGGTTTCTGTCCCGGAACGTGGATTATCAGCGGCACGAGAGCCGATTCTTCATGGAGGCTCACCTTGGCCCAGAAGTCGTGTTCGCCCAGATGGTAGCCATGGTCGCTGGTGAAGATGACGATTGTCTCGTCTTCGAGACCGGCCTGTTCGAGAGCATCGAGCACTTTCCCAACCTGAGCATCCATAAACGCGACGGAGGCATAGTACCCGCCGACAGCTTTCTTCTGCCGCCGCTCGTCCATCTTCATGTTCACGCTCGTCTTATAATTGATTCCTGCCCTGGGGATATCGTCCCAATCGCCTTCGATTTTTTCCGGCAGTGTCATGCTGCTGTAAGGCAGAAACGGTTTGTAATACGAGCGGGGAGCCACGAAGGGCACATGCGGACGAACGAAACCGACGCCCAGAAAAAACGGTTCGTTCCGATGCTGAGCGATCAGCTCGCAAGCCTTCGCGGCGGTCTTGCCATCTGAGTGCACCATGTCATCACCATCGGCTTCGACAACAACGAAGGTATTGCCCCCGACCACCGGTTTGGAGCCGTCCGGATTGCCTTCGAGCGTTTCGCCATCGCCCGGGGCTTTCCATTCCGGACCCGGGCTGTTGAATCGCTCGGTCCACGAAGCCGGGTCGTCTGCCCCATCGGTCCCCGCTTCGATCCCCCCGGGCACGCCCATGTGATAGATCTTGCTGACGCGAGCGGTGTAGTAGCCATGGTTCTTGAAGTGCTGCGGCCACGTTGCCCGGTCACCAATTGCCTCTCGCGGACTGTTGTAGCCCAGGATGCCAGTGGCGTGAGGATAGTACCCGGTGAGAAACGAAGCTCGTGAGGGGCCACAATAGGTTCCCTGGCAGTAAGCTCGCGTAAAGCGGGTCCCTTTCTTCGCCAGCCTATCGATGTTCGGGGTCGCACAGACGTCGTTGCCGTAACAGGAGAGCGCGGTCGCCGTAAGGTCATCGGAGATGATGAAGAGCACGTTATATCGCGATTGATCTTTCGAATTACTGGCCGCCAGTGATTGAATGCCCGCACCAGACAACACGATGACAACCATAACGAACTGGAGGGCGCCGCGGGCGAACATTCGCGGCTTCGGCTTTGCCGCAGTCCTGCAGGACGGTTGCGAATGGGACTCCAGACAATTCGGCGCGGGATCGTTCAGTGGGAATTGATGCAACACGCTTTCACCTTCTCTCGAACAGCAACGCTGTTTTGCTTGATTGGTCAATGATCGGTTTTCGTGCCGCGCTCTCAGCGCGGTGGAAAGTCGTTCGTTTGGCAGTCCAGGTTAAGGAATCATGTGTCAGGAAATCTCCACCACACGTTCCCCGAGAACATCCATTCGCGGTGTGATCCCCAGGCCGGGAGCATCGCTGGCCTTCATGGTTCCTTCGCTCCTCTGCGGAGCACCTTCTGCCGTGCTTACGGTGACGTAACTGTTGAAGTCGGTGCTCGTGAAGCGGAACTCTTCCGGAGTGCTGTGCGCCAGATGAGCGATCGCGGCCGTTGTGATATCTCCTCCCCAGCTGTCTTCGAGCGTCATCGCGATGCCCATCGCGACACACAGATCGCGGACCTGTCGGGTTTTCGTCAGGCCGCCGAGTTTGCTGATCTTCAGATTCACGACATCCATCGCCAGATCGGCTTTCGCCCGCAGCAGCATTTGCAGGGAATCGATGTTCTCGTCGAGCACGAACGGATGGTCGGTGCTGCGGCGGATGGCCAGGCACTCTTCATACGTTTCGCACGGTTGCTCGATATAGACATCAAGATCGCGCACGGCTCGGACTACCCGCATCGCTTCGTGTTGCGTCCAGCCGGTGTTCGCATCGGCAACCAGTCGCTCTCCTGATGACAGGATGGCCCGAGCCGCTCGAATCCGCTCGATATCCTGATCGGGATCGCCGCCGACCTTGAGTTGAAATCGGGTGTAGCCTTCGTTGCGATAGCCGGCGATATTCCGGGCCATTTGCTCAGGAGGCATCTGCGAGATGGCGCGGTAGAGACGCAGGTTCTCGCCGAACCGCCCTCCCATTAATTCACAGACCGGCAGCCCCGTCGCCTTCCCAAGAATGTCCCAGCAGGCGATATCGATGCCCGACTTCACATACGGATGCCCCTTCAGGGCCGCGTCCATACGACGATTGACAACGCTGAGTCCGCGTGGATTCAGGCCAATCAGATGCGGGGCAAGTTCTCGCAATCCTGCGCGGACTCCCTCGGCGTAGGCCGGCAAATAGAACGGCCCCAGCGGACAGACTTCCCCATAACCAACCAAGCCGCATTCGGTTTCCACACCGACAATCGTACTGTCGAATACAGAGACCGACTTACCGCCCGACCATTTGTAGGAACCCTCCTTCAGAGGGAGCTCGACGCGGTGAGCAAAGATGCGGGCAATCTTCATCGGAAGGGAACCTTGGGGTCTCTGAAAGGAGTGGCGGACTGACCGAATTGGCGATCTACTGACTGAGTCGTTCGAGCACGTTCTTTGTAATCTGCTCGACGACCGGAGTCTGTCCGGTCAACCCGTGCGCCCAGTCGGTTGAGCCGCAGGTGAAGACGGTGCCTCCACGGGTGTAGACTCCCAGCGTTGCCGCCCCTTCCCGATCTTTCGGAAACTCGGAATACCAGAGACTGTCTCCGGGATGCCAGCGGGCCGGACAGGAGCCGAGAATGGTGAAGGACTCCGGAGTCCCGTCGCGGTGCGTCGGATAAGGCACACCGTCCCGCCATTCCATCTCGCAGCCATCGCATTCGTAGCCGACGATGGTCGCTTCGCCCCCAAAGCGGTCCCCCTTTTTCAGGTCCGTGTTCTTGAAGATCCAGTGATCAGGACGATGCACTTCATAGCTGGCCGGACCGTCCATAAATTGTCCGTGACTGCGATGATAACCGCCAAACAGAAAGCCGACTCCGGTCAGCTCATTCTCGGGGCGGCCGACCAGATGATGCCCCCAGAGCGTGCTCAGCAATCGATGGTCGCCATTCCGGTAGATGGGATCGATGTTGTACCACTGCTTGTAACAGGTGAGAGCCCGCCCGTTGTCCTCGCTGCGAACCTGCCAGCAGCAGGTGTTGCCGCTGAAGAACGCAACGTTCCCGCCATCTCCAATAAAGGCTTCGAGATGGTCCCGCATTGGGGAGGACCAGTACTCATCGTGTCCGACGCTGAGCACGAGCCGGTAAGATTTCAGCAGTTCGGGATGAAACTCCAGATCGGAATTCACTGCGTACTCAAGAGCGATCCCGTTTCGTTCGGCCCATTGCACGAAGGGGAGTTCCCATTTCGCGAACTGTGAAAACAGAGGACGATCGAATGAAACCCGATGCCCCTGCAGTCCGTCGCGATCGTGATACGAGTACAGAGAATGTCCACCCCAGTTGGTGTAAGCGTTGTATGTGTTGGTCGCGAGCTGCAGCAGAATCTTCGATGTCGAACCGGGCTGGCTCGCCCGGACCACAAAAAACAGAGAACCGCGGGCCTTGCCCTGCTTCTCATCCCCGATGCTGAGTGTCACCTCGTAGTAACCGCTTTTCCAGTCGTCAGGGATCTTGAAGTCGTACGATGCAGGCCAGTTGCAACCATCGGACGAGGCACGATCCGGAATCGGATGCCGGGAGACTTTGATGCCCTCGTCCTCGAAAACCCGCTCGCGATTCGCCCCGACTCGATCGATAACGAGACCAAAACGCTCGGCTGATGAAGAGCAATGCAGCGAAACGGTTTCGCCCGGCGTATAGCTCAACTCATTGGCGTAGCCGAGCACGAACGGCGCCGGAGGCTGCATCTGTTCGGCACAGGCATGAACCCCGTGTGCTGCCAGAATCGTAACGATCATTAACGGCAGTCGACTCATGTTTCTGCCCTACTCCGCCTGCGTTCTGGATGTCGTATCAATCACGTAAACAATGAGATCGGCGAGCTCTTCCACCGAGAGTTCTTTCTCCAGGCCAACCGGCATTAGCGACAGGTTTGTCCCTTTCAGCAGCTCGATCTCGGCTCGCGGAATCGTCTTTGTCTCTCCATTCGCGAGCCCGAGCGTCACACTCGCTGCGGTTTCGTCCTGCAGCACCCCGGTGAAGATCTGTCCCTGTTCGGTGACCGCCTGATACTGCAGATACTTGGCCTCCGCAGCCGCGTTCGGGTCGAGGATCGCTGTCAACAACGCCTCTGGCGAACGAGTCAACAACCGATGAAGATCCGGCCCGATGTTCTTCCCCTGTTCTTCGAGGCGGTGACAGGAAGTGCAGTTCTTTCGAAAGAGCGCCTGCCCTCGCTCAAGGGAACGATCCGCTGCATCAACGAGTTCGAGAGCCGGCTGGTAGTTCTGCAGCACTGCGATCCGGTTGGGATCGACACGGTCGAGCAGCTTCCCGGCTCGCTCGCGAATCTCCTTTCGGCGATGTCGGGTCAACCGTTGCGACTGTTCGAGTGATAGCGCGTTACGCGGCACCATCTCCTGTTCAATCGCATCCAGCAAGTTCGAAATCCAGGACTCTCGCAGGAGAACTCCCTCGACGATGCTGCCCCGTAGGCCGGGACTCAGACCGCTCCACGAGGCGAACAGCTGCTCCGGAACACTCGCATGGGGAATTCGCAACAACGTTACGACGGCTGCTTCCTGAAGCTGAGGCGGTGATTGCGGCGTCAGCAGATCAGCCAGCGACTCGACATCCGCTTCATATCGGTCCGTTTCATACCCCAGCACCCGCATTGCCGTGACACGCTCGGTTACTGGCAGCGATTCATCCCGCACATCCGCACGGGCACCAGCGAGAAGAGCCTGTAACCGCGCAGACGCATCTGCCGACAAAAGTCCTTCGAGCCGGCCACGGGTTGAGCCGAGCCGCTCGAACCAGAGACCGAGTGAATTCCACGTTTTGTTCGATCCGGTGAACTCGATAATCCACTGGGAAACCGGCTCTGGCTCACCCATCTTTAACGCGATCGCGGCCAGCTCAGCGACTTCATCAGAGTGTGGATCGGTCTGTCGTGTTTGCGTAATTACCGTTTCGATATTGCTCGCGTTCAGACTGCTCATGACAGCGGCAATCTGATAATCGTCCCCTTCACTGCGGTGCAGCAAGGTGGCCAGTAATTCGCCCGCCCATCCCGATTCAATCTGCCCCAGCGTATAGGCAAGCTGCAATCGCACAGGCGCGTCGTCTTCTACCAGAGTGGTGAAGGACTCTTTGAGTTGGTCGACGGCGAAGGAATCTGACATCAGTCGTTCAGAACAACGAACGGCATGGCGACGAACCCCCGGATGCGGATCGTTCACTCCGGCCAGAACGTCGTCCAACGTCAATTGGGCGAGCCCTTCGAGTGTGCACAGGGCATGCAGCCGCGTTTGCGGACGTTCGCCTTCCTGGAGCAGGTCACGCAACGGTTTCGCGGCGGTCGGATCGTTTCGCCAGAGGAGCATCCGTTGTACCAGATCGCGCTGCCAGCCACTGGGGGAATCGAGTCTGGCGACAAGGTCACTCGTGTTGAGGTCGACCAGTCGCTCGAACGGTCGGACCGGTGAGTCCTCGGGAGCAATTCGATAGATCCGGCCCAGCTCTTCGCCGGAGCGGACATTCAATGTCTTCTCCAACTCATCGGCGATCCACTCGGGATGCTCGATCACCTCGCGGACCATATCGGCCACGTACAGCGCTCCGTCCGGCCCAACGTGGATGCCCGCCGGGCGGGACCAGGGATCTTTCGAGCGAAAGAACTCGACTTCTCCCTCGTGAAGTTTATGACTCTCGAACGTGACTCCGTCTGGAACGAGCTTGCGGGCATGCACGATGTTGTAAACGGGCTCGCTGGTGAAGGTCACGTTCTCGTACTCCGGCCCGAACAGATTGTCCCGATACGCGATCACGCCGCATGCCGCCGTGAACCGCGGAATCGCGCCGATCGCCCGGTACTTGGGATCGCAATGACTGATGATCGGCCCGATTGGATAAACGCGAGAATCTCCCACTCGGATATCGCGGCGAGCGGGAGGGGACACGAAGTGAGGATTCCGAGCGAGATAATTCTGGTCCAACACGAAATGAAAGATCGGGTTCGGGTTGTTGCAGCCGAACCAGTTCCCCCAGTCGTCGCGATTTCGACCGAACTGCGTCCGTCCGGAAACGAGTTCCATCTCGCCGCTGTCGGGGCGAATACGCAGGTCGAATCCCCCGAGTTCGAGAACCTCGCCCGTCTGATGGGAGACGATCTTTCCGCCGCTGTCGCCGTTGGCGAGATACAGCCAGTTATCGAGCCCCCACCGCAGTCCGTTGACCCGATGCTGCTCGTTGCCCTCGCCGAAGCCCGAGAAAAGTTTTGTCGATTCATCGGCCCGGTTGTCGCCGTCGGTATCCCGAAGGTAAAGCACATCGGGGCAGGCGGTGACGAGCACCCCATCCCGCCAGACGATCAGACCGTTCGGCGTCTGCAGTTGATCGGCGAAGAGCGTCGACATTTCATAGAAACCGTCCTGATCGCGGTCTTCGAGCACACGCACTCGACCACCCGGCGAGCCGTTCCCATCCATGCCCATGGGATAGTCGGCCATCTCGACCACCCAGAGCTTTCCATCGGGGCCCCAGTCGAAGTCGACCGGATCCATCACCGCCGGCTCGGCGGCCACAAGACTGACCTGAAACCCTGGCGCGACTTCAATGTCTTCAAGCGGACCGGCACCGCACGAGTTCGACAGGACCACCGAAGCGATGACATCCAGAAATAGTGTCCGAACAGTGGAGTGACGTCGCGCGTTCATCGCTGACTTTCTGACTCGTGAGTCGTTGGGGGCAAGGCCACGCTCATCATTCTTCCGGCAGAGCTTCGAGAATGCGACCGATCGTCTCATTCAGATACGGATAGACGGAAACATCTCCCGGGCTGGGTCCCATCCGGACGACCACGAGCTCTCGAGACGGGATCACCATAGTCACCTGCCCCATAAAACCTGCAGCCCAGTAGGTGTCTTTCGGAACGCGATCCATACGTGGCGGAAGATTTAGCCAGAACATGCCGCCGTAGTTCTTCGATTCATCGGCCGGAGCGGGCGTGGCCACAAACTCGGTCCATCCTTCTGGCAGGATCCGTTCGCCCTGCCAGACGCCGTCGTTGAGATAGAGCAGCCCAAATCGAACCCAGTCGCGGGCGGAAAGGTAGTCGTAACCGGAAAGGATGAAGTTGCCCCAGGCATCCGTTTCCAGAACGGCACTGCGAATGCCAATCCGATCGAACAGGGCCCGTTGGGGAAAGGTGAGATAGTCTTCACCGCTCGCTTCCACGGTGTCTCGAATAATCCGTCCGAGGCTGAGGGGATCGCTGTTGAGGTAAGCGTTCCGTGTCCCGGGCGGCACCTTCAAGGGCTGGGACACGACATGCTCGAAAACATTAACCGCGTCGAAGTAGACCCGCATGTGTTCGTTGTCGGCGATCAGCGATTCCGGCCCCCGGAAGCCAAGATTGGTAAAGTCCAGGCCGCTGCTCATCTGCAGCAGGTCACGAATCCGAATCTGCTGACGAGGATCGTTCTCGCCCTGCCATTCGGCGATCGGAGCGGGTTGATCGAGTTCGAGCAGCCCCTGTTGGATCAGAATTGCAATCAATGTCGCCGTGATGCTCTTCCCTTGCGACCAGCTGATCTGAGGCGTCTCTTTCGTCCAGCCCTCGGCATACCGTTCGCCGATGATCTTGCCTCGATAGGCGACCACGAATGCCCGCGTATTTTGATCTTCCTGCTCCATCGCCCAGTCGAGGGCCGCTTCGACGGCTTTGGTGTCAACTCCTGGAACGGGTTCCGTCGCTCCCCGGTCTCCCATCGGCCAGGCAGTCGACGCGGCGTCCGGAAGATTTCGCGGCACCGTGACCGGGTCGAAGAACACATCGCTGGCTCCGCGAGGGAGAATCGTACTTCCCTGGTCGCCGGTGTAACGGGCACTGCGCGAGGGAGCCCCGGGAGCCGTTACCGTCACCAGGTGTCGATCCCGATCCACGTCGTATTCGAAGTCGTCAGCCCAGCCGAAGTACGGGAAGGGCGCGATATCCTGGGCGAGCACCTCCTCCGGAGTCCGCTGATACTCGCGACCGACAACCCACAATCCGGAGCTGAGGTGATGGGCACAGATGGCGGCTCGGAACTCCAGATTCTCCACACGAGCCGCTTCTTCGGAACCGGGATTCCTGATCGGTTCAGCCGCGGTGGAGAAGGACGCGAAAAAGGTAAGAACGAGGAAGGTCGTCAACCAGCGGAAAGAACGCGTCAGCGCGACAGGTTTCATATCACAGATGCCTTTCTGCGGAGGAGCGAGGGGGGCGGCTGTGCGAGCGAACGATGATCTACCATCGTGGACTTTATTAACGATCGAGACCGAGCCGCAACCAGATCAGCATAATCAGCCGAACAACTCCGCGACAGGCTGGCCGCCATCAGTAATGGGAACCGGGCGAGAACCGTCGTACAGTTCATGGGTCGGATCGATGCCGATCGCGGCGTGGATGGTCGCATGAAAATCAGGAATGGAAACGGGGCGTTCGACAATCTTCCTGCTCAGTTCATCGGTCACCCCGAGGGCACCTCGATGCTTGAGACCACCTCCCGCGAGTACCAGACTGAAACAGCTTCCCTGATGTCCACGCCCACCGCGACCATCGTAAGCGGCCGGACGACCGAATTCGGTTCCAATCGCGATCAGCGTCTTGTCCAGAATCCCCTGCTGCTCGAGATCGTTAATCAGTGCTGAAAGCGCAATATCGAGTTCCTGGATCAGCAGATGCTGGTTCTGCTGCCCTTCGTTGTGCGTATCCCAGCCGGTGCCGTTGATGAAATTCAGGTTGTGAGAGACTTCAATAAAACGAACTCCGGCCTGCACCAGCCGACGGGCCAGCAGGCATCGCTGCCCGAACTCGCCACCATAGGCGTTCCTCAAATCGGCCGGCTCCTCGTTCAACTGAAAATGTCGCATGAACTGTGGGCCCGCGAGTCGCATCGCATCGGCCTGAGCGGCCTGGTACTGCTCGAGAACCGATCCTTCCGGGACTCTCTCGGCCAATGGCTCCAGCAAACGCCGACGACGCTCCGCCCGGGCTGCTGAAACATCGTTCGGACGCGAAAAACCAGCGGGACCACTTTCCGTGTCGACGAGATAAACGAATCCTCCTTTGGCTCCCAGAAAACCAGGGCCACGGCTCACGTTCGGGTAGCCGATCAGCATGTATGCCGGAACATCGGGATTCGCTGCTCCCCGCAAATGTCCGACGATCGATCCGAGGGAAGGATACGTGATACTCCCGCTGATCGTACGCCCCGTGTGGACAAAGTTGGTCCCGAAAGCATGCTCATCGACGAGGTGATGATTGATCGTCCGAATGGCGGTCAGTCGGTCGGCCAGCTTCGCCGTGCGGGGAAGATGTTCGCAAAACTGAACGCCGGGGACGACGGTGTCGATCGTGCCGTATTCCGAACCGGCGACTTTCGGGGACGCTTTCGAGTTGCCGCGTCGCTTCGGGTCGAACGTGTCGATCTGAGACATGCCGCCCCCGAGCCAGAGAAAAATCACGTGCTCGGCTTTTCCCCGAGGGAATTCAACGACATTGGGCGCCCCCAATGCGGCCCGACCAGCCACAGCCGCCCCAGCGAACGAGCCCGACTTCACCAGAAAACTTCTTCGATCCATGTCAACTCCAGAGGACTTCGGGAGTGCATCTCCCTGTAGATCCCAACGAACAACAGTGTAAGTCTATGGTGTGTAAATCATCTCCGGTGCGTTCAGCACCGCCCAGACGAAGTCTTCCATTCGCAGCCGCCAGTCCTCCGTGAGGGCATTCGTCGGAGGATCGCCCCGACGAGCCTCGGCTTCTCGTTCCAGAGCCAGGGCGTTCGCGGGACCGTCTACGTGATTTGACCAGCTGATATACTTGACCCGTTTCCGTTCGCCTCGCGGTGGCACCGTTCGTTCGGCGGCCGGAATCACGCGGGTTTCGTATCCTTCAGAAAGTAGTCGAACATACTGCTCACGTTCACCTTCGGTGGGAGATCGGGTGAGCAAGCGAAGAAAGACACGGTCGACCAGTTCTTCGACCGGCTGATCTTCCAGAGCAAGCTCGGTCATCCCGTGATCTTCACTCAGACGGGTAAGCCAGATACTCATGACCCCGTTGGCGAGGATGGCCGGCTGCAGAACATTCGGCTCCGTTTCGCGCACACTTCGAGGATCCTGGCGGGCACCACGCCAGCCAAACGCTTTCAGAACGCTCGCCACCGCCGTAATACGAGGCAACGACAAACTGGGACGGTCACGTTCGTTCGAGGTGGAGGCGAGCATCCACGCTCTGCGCGGTTTTCCAAGCGAGAGGGCATTTTGAATCTCCCGGACGCCGTCGATGTCGAGGCTGACCTCTTCGAGGTCGAAGGGCGTGCCGGTCGCATGAAACGCGGAATCGACAATCTGTTCCGCGGAAAGCCGTCGCGGAGCCGGTGCAATATACAAGGGACTCGGCTCATCGAGAGTTGTGTCTGTTGCCCGTTGATAGGCATGCGAGTTGAGGATCAGCCTGCTGATCGCTTTCATGTCGTAACCGGATTCGACAAAGCGACGCCCCAGCCATGTCAGCAACTCGGGATGGGAAACCTGACCTCGTTCCCAGTCGGAAACATTCTCAACGAGTCCACGTCCCATCAGCCGCTGCCAGATGCGATTGACCATGACTTGAGCGAACTGTTCGTTCTGCGGAGCCGTAATCAGTGCGGCGAGACGATCCCGAGTATTCTCCGGATGCTCGGCCAGCGAATCGGCGACTGACTCCTCGCAGTAGCGGGCAAACGGCCAGACCGGCTCGACCTCGGCTCCCGGCTGCAGCGTCACTTCGATCAGAGCTTTACGGCCCGACTGGTGTAGCCGGTCCGCAGGCACGCTGCTTGAAGCCGGAAGCTTCACGGAAGATCTCTTGAGCATCGCCGCCAGCTGCATGAGATCCTGCTGCTTCGAAACATGAGACGGCGCATCGTGGCAGCGCGCACATTTCATTTCCACGCCCAGAAATGCACTGCTGACGATGATCCCCTTCGCGGCCATCGGCAAATCGTTTTGAGCGGCAGTCCCAAAGCCCGCAGGCCCGCCGAACCGCTCACTCCCTTCCATGCGGATCAGTTCGGTGACGAATAAATCTGCCGGCTTGTTGTCGAGCAGCGACTCGTACAACCACCATCGAAAAGGCCCCGTGTTGTTCAGGGTCGGATTGATCATGTTGGGATTCTCAGCGAGGACGTCGAGCCAGTAACTCATCCAGTGATCGGCCCATCGTGAATCCGCAAGCAGCCGGTCAATGACGTTGGCGCGTCGCGTTGCCGCATCGTCCTTCAGAAATTCCTGAATTTCCGCTTCCGTGGGCGGGACTCCCACACAGTCGAGCGAGACGCGGCGCAGAAAGCTCAGATCGTCGGTCAGCGGCGTCGGCTCAAAACTGCTGACGTCGAACTGCGGCCATACCGCTCCGCGCTCGATCCACTCCTTCAGAAGGGCGATCTCGTTCTCCGAAAGCGGCTCTCCCTTGGGAGGCATGATCTCGCTGTCATCCTCCGGAGCGATGCGGGCGATCAGAGAGCTGGCTTCCGCCTGTCCCGGCACGATCGCCGGCCCGTAGGAATCCCCTCCCGTGAGCATCGACGCATGATCGTCGATTCGAAGTCCCCCCTGAGCTTTTTCGCCCTGATGGCAGGAATAGCAGCGAGACTCCAGGAGCGGTCGAATCTCCTCAAAATAGGCGATGCCACTCTGCTCACTTCGTTGAGACGTTTTCCGGGCTTCCGCGATGCGAGCGCCGAGAAAATGATCGATTGCGTTTTGAGCCGGTAAGCCGTCCGGCAGAGAAGGCACATCCACCGGTTCGACCGAAGACAGCCAGTCCGCTGCTGCAGCGCGGCGTTTGCTCCAGTAGTCCGCGTGTGCCGCCCTGCAATTTTCACGAGCTCGTGCATTCACACCGGCCAGCCATTGGCGGCGTTCCTGCTCATAGGCTTGCCAGCCGGCATCGGTATAGGGGACCTGGCGTTCTCCGGGTGAAAGCAGTGACCAGGATTCGCTGCCCTGCAGCGAAATCGCCGCCACGGTTTCCCCCAGTTCGGGTCGCTGCTTGTTTCTGCCGACGACGTTCCCCAGCATCGTCTCCAGAATCACAAAATGTTCGCCGCCCTCGGTCGTGAATTCGCCCCAGATTTCCTGGTTACCCGGCGGGACGAAACGAAAGTCTGGCCCCAGATCGAGATAATCGTCCTGGACCGACAACGGGGTATGTCCACTCGACTCGGTCGTTCGAGGGGCGGTCTGCAGCACCTGTTTCCCATCGATGATTAACCGGGAAAGTCCCCGTCCGCGAAGGAGAATTCGGTGGGTCCCCTGGGGGATCGACACAATCGCAGACGCCCGGACATGGGAGGGATTCGCCCGATCGCCACGAACCCCGGTCGAGACATATTTGTGAGGCACCTCGAAGAAACCGAAGACCTCTTCTTCATAGGTCTCGGTGACTTCCGGTTCCGCTGGCCAGCCGGGAGCTTCGGGAACTCCCTTCTCACTGATCTGCATCAGAACTTTTCCCGCCGGAATCATGTCTCGAGTAACCGGCGGCGGGGGCGGGCTATACACGAAGCGTTCCGCCATGTCCTGAGCATCAAACCCCGATCGGTAGATCGCCACGTTGTCGAGCCAGCCATGGAACGACGACGATTCGGCTCGCGTGTATCCCGTTCCGATCACCAGATCATCCGCATCCTGAACCGGAGGCAGATCGGTCGGGCCATTCTCACTCCAGCTGCCGGAAACGGCTTTCCCGTCGATCCAGGCCTTCAGACTCTCGCTTTGGCCGAATGTGAACTGCAACGCAATATGGTGCCATCCGGAGGCGGGAACTGCCTCCGCACTCCACCAGCGGTGCCAGCCCCGCTGCTTCGTTTCTGGATGCTCACTGGAAAAAAGCAGACCGAACTGCGCCCCGTTCCCTGTCCCCTGCAGTCGAATCGAGTAGTTCTGATTCTGCTCGGGAAAGTCTTCGCCGTGATTGGGTGCACGTCCTTTACCGAGCAGGTAAGCAATCTGCCCGCTGCCTATTGACTGAATCTTCACCCAGGCCTCGAAGCCGAATGTTTCTCCCGCACCGAAACGGATATTCGTGAAGCCGCCCCGCTCATGATCCTTCACCACGAGATAGCCCTCATGGCCGTTGATCGAGATCGCCTGATTGTGTTCGCTGAACTCGGGATACCGTGGCGGTCGCGGCCCTTCTGCCGGCTTGCCGAAAGTCCCTTCCCAGGCTCCCGGCTGAGCATCCCCGTCGAATTGCCACTGCAGGATCGGTTCGGCAGCGATCCCGCGTTCTCCAGAGATAATGACGGCAGTCGCCGCCAGACATGCCAGGCAATGCCGAAACCTGTTGATGAGCATTTTCAGTCGCACGATAGCCACACTGCAGCAGGAAACTTCAAGAGATAAAAACACAATGATGCGTACACTCTTACACATCCCTCGATTTCCAGCAAGCCTTTCGGAAGTACCAACGGGCCTCCACTCCAGATTCTCATGAGCAAAACCCTCTTCAGTTGCAACCACGGCGCGATCGTGCAAGAACTAAACAACAATTGTCACTGTCCGCGGACATCGCGTTTCATCCTCGCCTCATCCCTGCAAAGACTCCACCTCAGACAGCCACTCCCGCCGGAGATCAAATGAGAATGCTCCCTCAGTTCGCCCCCACCTTTTGTCTAATGGCTTCCGTCGTTGTCTGCCTTGTCCTTCGGACGAACGACAACCTTGAGGCGGGTGAAAAGGCTGCAACAACGACTCGCGAGAATGATTCGGCGAGCACAGGATCGCGGAACACTCCGGCTTCCCCATGGTCTCCGATCTGTCTCGCGGCGAACGATCTGTCAATTGCGACGGGAACGCCTTCGCTGGTGCTCATGTCGAGCGGATCGACTCACATCCCGGTCTGGTCGCTTTCGGGCGGGACTCCTGGACAATCGGTATCGGGCGTCGTTGGCGGCCTTCCGCAGGAGTGCGCGGCCGTGCAGATCGAGATCGTCGTGACATCGAACGATCCCCAGACGAGTTCTGAATTTGAAGATGTCTACCGGGTCCATCTGTCTCAAATGCTGGACAACGCGCCTTTCACGGATCGGTATGCCCTCGGCAAGCCGGTGCGAACCTCTTTGCCAGCTGCCCCGTTTCATACACGGACAATCGTGCTTGAGTCATACTATGAAATTGTGCCAGGTGCCCCGCTGACGGTTCGTATTCAGAGGGAGCCAGCCCTGGCCGGGGATACGTTCACCCGTCCGACAGGACTGGCTCTGGTCAAAGTGACGCCGCTGAAGGCCCTCCCCCAACCCCGGGTCGTTCAAGATGTGCCCGGCTACAATTCCTGGCCGATGATTCAGGCAATCAAGGACAAGCTGGTCTGCGTTTACAGTCGGGGCACCGCGCACACCATTACCGAAGACGCTCGCGGCGTGTATGCGAGAACATCTACAGATGGAGGCACCACGTGGACGGAGGAGACCGTCGTCGCCGAGACACCAGGTTATGGCGAGGTCACGGTGGGGAAAGGACTCGACTCGACCGGAGCGATGCTGCTCTGGGTCCGTCGCATCGGTAAAGAATGGAACCACGACCTTTATCGGACGACGGACGGCGTCACGTTTGAACTCATCGCCACTCCGAACCTCGAAGTTCAGCCGATGCAGATCACGGATGTTTTCTCAGTCCCGGAAGTCGGCCTCATGTCGCTCTGGTTCGCCGGAAACTATAGCAGTGAAGCGGTTCATTCGTGGGGGGTAATGACCAGTCGCGATGACGGAAGAACATGGTTTCAGACGACGGTCGAATCGGGATTATTGAAGACGGACTGGCCAACGGAACCTTCCGCCGTATATCTGGGCGAGGGCCGCATTCTCGCAGTGGGGCGGACCGAAAGCGGCGGCCAGTCGCAGTTCCAGCTGGTCTCCACCGACAGCGGGAAAACCTGGATGCGTTCGCGAACGAACATCGGCGACATCCACGCCTCGACTCCCACGCTCATCCTCGATGCCGAGACGGGTCTGGTCAGCAACTATTACTACGAACGCGGACGAGGAATCCTTCGTCGTCGGGTCGTCGATCCCGATAAAATCTTCGACAATCCTCTCGGCTGGCCCGACTCCGAAGCCATCGCCACAGCCAGTCCGATTGCATGGGACTCGGGCAATGCCAATGCCACCGTCATCGGAAAGACGCATTTCGTTTCGTTCTACTCCGGCGAAGCTCCCGACACCTCGGTCATGATCTCCGTCGTTCCTGCTCCTTAAGCTCCCGGCCTCATTCAGGCTTCACACTGGGCCTTTAGAATGCGAGCTCGGCCAGGAGCTGCCTGCAGACGCGAAAGAGAAAGAAAGTACAGAGAGATGCACCAACCTAACGACCTCCAGACTCTCGGACGCCGGGCTTTTCTTAAGAATGGTTCGCTGTTCCTGGCCGCCGCAGCAATCGGGCCCCGCCAACTGCTTGCTGAGGACAGACAGCCGAGTGTTCGGATCGGCCTTCTGACGGATATGCATTATGCCGACAAGCCGCCCGGTGGATCGCGGCACTACCGGGAAACACTGGCCAAACTGGAAGAAGCAGCGAAGCGTTTCCAGCAGGACCAGCCGGCTCACATCGTGGAGCTCGGCGACTTCATCGATGCAGCCAACTCCGTCGAACTTGAAAAGAAGTATCTCAAACGAATCAACCGCGAATTCGCGGCCTTGCCCGGCAAAAAGCATTATGTGCTCGGCAACCATTGCGTCGACACGCTGACGAAGGACGAGTTCCTTGGCGAGGTCGGTCAAAAGCGATCGTATTACTCCTTTGATGCAGGGGGATATCACTTCGTCGTTCTCGATGCCTGCTTCCGCAGCGATGGGGTTTCGTACGGACGCCGAAACTTTCAGTGGACGGATCCGAACATTCCCACTGAAGAAGTCGAATGGCTTGCTGCAGACCTGAAGGACGCCGACAGGAACACGATTGTTTTCGTTCATCAACGGCTCGACGTGAGCAACAGTTACGGAATCAAGAACGCCGCGGATGTACGGAAGGTCCTGGAAGAATCGGGCAACGTGATCGCCGTCTTTCAGGGGCACAGCCATAAAAACGATCTGAAAGAAATCAACGGCATCCATTACTGCGTCCATCGTGCCATGGTGGAAGGCTCGGGAGCCGCGAATAACGGATACTCGACAATGGACCTGTTCGCCGACGGGTCGATCCGCCTCACCGGTTTTCGCGAGCAGCAGGATTACGAGTGGAACCAGGGCCGCTCTTGATTTCGACACGACTTGCGGGATGATCGGATTACGGCTGCTCGACGAGGAGCCGACCGAATGTTCCCGTCACTGTTGAATTCTGAACGTCCCGTATGGCTCGATGACAGAAACCGTTCGCCATCCCATTGAAATCGGACTCGTGATCGCAGGTCCTCTGGAGCGGGTCGACCGGCTGGCCATCGACAATACGGTGGCGACTGTGCGGCAACATCTCGCGGACTGGCTCCCTGCGTTCAACTGGTCGATCGAAATTCTGCATCGGGAGGAATGGCGTTCCACTCGTGTCGCAGAACCGACGGATTTGCTGCTGCTCTCTCAGAGTGATCGCGACGAACGAGGGTGGGATGTGGCCCTGGTGGTAACGCTGGCGGAGCTGGTCAGCCATTTCAAGCCGTACTGTTACGCAGCCGTGGCCAACAGTCTCGATGCCATCGTCTTTTCAACGGCTCGAATCGATCCCCGGGCGAGTGAACCCTCCGCGGACGACGAAGACCGCATCCAACAACTTGGACAACGCCTGCAGACAATCATTTTCCATGCCCTCGGACACTGGTGCAGGCTCGACCATGTCGACGATCCCCAGAACATCATGTTCGACATTCAGGGGCTTTCCGACGTCGATCAGGCGAAGGTTTTTGAGGAGGATCAGCTCGTTCAAATGAACGAGTTTCTGGCCGATATCGCGGACCAGCGACTCGAAGAACGCGCGGGCGCTACCCAGAAGTGGACGCCGCTCTTCTACCTGCAGGCGACTTGGGAGAATCGTGGTGAGATCATCGACGCAGTCTGGCGCGCCCGACCGTGGCAATTTCCCTATCGGCTCAGTCGACTGACAACCGCAGCCGTCTCGACCATGCTCGTCCTTCTGATGACGGCCGAAACATGGGACATGGCGACCAAACAGCCTGCTTCGGTCGCAGTCGGCCTGCTTATCTCGACGCTGATCCTGACGACCGGTTACGTGGCCGGACGGCAACAGCTGTTCCTGCGTCGTGGCAGGCGGCGACTGACCGAACAGATTGTGACCAGCAACGTCGCTGCAGCGGCGATTGTCGGCGTGGGCATGTCGATCATGTTTTCGCTGCTGTTTCTGCTGACTCTGCTCGCCTGCTGGCTCCTTTTCCCTTCGGAGGTCGTCAACGGCTGGACGGCTTCGATCGAGGGGCCACTGCAACTCGGACACTATCTTCGCATGGCGACCATCGTCGGGTCTCTGGGAATCGTCATCGGAGCACTTGGGGCGTCGTTCGAAGAACAACGCCATTTCCGCCACGTGGTCCTTGTCGATGAAGAAGTGTGACTCCCGGCCGGGATGTCCGCTCGCCCTTCTTTGCTACCGACTCGGGGTGTCGAACGACCTGTTCCGAGTCATCGCTTCCTACGGCTTCACCGTTCCCGTTGCTCGCAGCCGCTGGTATGACATTTGCCGAACGGTCAACGAGTCTTAACGGCAATCTCTCCAGAGGAAACCATCATGCGGCAGAAACGGATTCTCATCACAGCCACAGACCACTTTCGTTTGCGGCAAGTCCTGAACAGCGCTTATGCCCAGGCCGCGGATCTCCGCACCCGTCGTGATCTGGAGACGGAACTCCAGCGAGCCGAGATTGTCGATTCCGCGGAGGTGCCGCCCGATGTCGTCACCATGAATTCGATGGTTGAACTCAGAGATCTGGAAGAGGATTCCCTGGACGTGTACACGCTGGTGTATCCAAACCGCGCCGATATCGCGGACGGACGACTTTCGATTCTCTCGCCCATTGGAACCGCCATCCTCGGATACTGCGCCGGTGATGTAATCGAATGGCATGTCCCGTCGGGTATTCGGCGTGTCCGCATCGAAGCCGTCACGATGCAACCGGAGCGGGAAGGACATTTTCAACTGTAGCGGATGTCACTCTTTGTCACTGGCGGCCCCGCGCATTACGAGGCCATCCCTGTGTCGCCTCTGGTTGACAGTGTCATCGCTGAACGACTGTTTTCTTATGTTGAATACGGAATATTTCTGTTTTCTCCCCCGGCACGGAACTTGCATTTCGTAGAATTGAATTACGGGCATGGAACTCTCACTCCGTTACTTCAACCGGGAGATTACAGTCATGTCTCACGTCGATCCCGTTCCTAACAATTTGAATGAGCTGCCGCCGACCGATCGTTTTCAGGGGCTGCTCCCGTCCGAACAACTTCTCGGGCTGCTGGTTGTGATCCTTCTTCTTCTGTTGGCAATCCTGCTTCGCTCGTTTGGATGACAGCGAGGCAGATGACGATAGAATCGTGCCATGGCCGGTCCGCAATCACAACCAGCGCACGATGCCGTGATCGATGACCAGTCAGTCTTCCGTGCGATTGCTAACTGTACCTACGACTGGGAAAGCTGGCATCGGCCTGACGGCAAGCTGCTCTGGGTCAACGCGGCCGTGGAACGAATTACCGGCTACACGCCGCAAGAATGCGTGGAGATGGAGGACTACCCCCTTCCCATGGTTGGAAGCGAGTACCGCTCACGAATCGAGTTGATTCTGCAGGATGCAATTTCTGGGGGCAGCGGGAACGACGTTGATTTTCAGGTCGCGCATCGCGATGGCTCCTGCAGGTGGGCTGCCGTCTCCTGGCAACCCATGTCGGATCAGACCGGGCGAAACTGCGGATTTCGGGCCAGTATTCGCGACGTTACGGAACGGCATCAGCTCCGCGAGGAATTGCGGCTTTACAACCAGCATCTTGAACAGCTCGTTCAGGAACGGACAGCCCGAATCGCTCAACTGGAAAAACAGCGCCTCCGGATGGAGAAACTCGCCGCTCTGGGACAAATGGCGGCCGGAATCGCACACGAGGTCAACAATCCACTTGCCGGGATCCGTAACGCTTTCGAGCTGTTCCGCAGTAACCTTCATCCGGAAGACGAAAACTATGATCTGCTCGATCTGATCGATGGCGAAATTGATCGGATCAGTTCGATCACCCATCAGATGTATCAACTCTATCGCCCCAGCCAACAGGCTCCCCGACAGTTCGATTTACGACGAACGCTTTCCGACGTCATCATCCTCATTCAGCCGCTGACTGAGAAAGCCAATATCCAGGTTCGGTGGGAAACTCGGGATTGCGTTCCCGTGGATGGACTGGATTCGACGGAGGTTATTCTTCGGGAAGGAGAACTCAAGCAGGTCCTTTTGAACGTGCTCCGCAACGCGGTTCAGGCTTGTTCATCCGCGGGGCATGTAGACATAGCTATCACGACGCGAACCGAGGATGCGTCGATTCGCATTGTTGACGACGGACAAGGCGTACCGGAGGAGATCGCCGCTCGCATGTTTGAGCCGTTCTTCAGCACAAAGTCGAAGAACCGGGAAGGCATGGGACTCGGCCTGTCGGTCTCCCGCAGTCTTGTTGAGGCCATGGGAGGCGCCATCCGTATTGAAAATCGTCACCCTCGAGGGGCGTGCGCGACCATCACACTGCCACGTTCAATTCAGAGCGATGAATAGTCCCAGGCCGACAAAACGAATACTGATTGCCGACGACGAGCCGCTCTATCTGCGGACGACGGGCCAGCTGTTGCGAAGAGCAGGCTACGAGTGCGTGTGCGTTGCCGATGGGGACGCCGCTTTGGAGATGCTCCGTTCCGAACCCTTCGATCTGATTCTCTCCGACCTGAACATGCCAGGGAATCTCAAGCTTGAGCTGCTTCAGCAGGGCCGCTCTGAATGGCCCGATATCCCCCTGATCGTGATTACCGGAGTGCCGTCGCTTCCAACGGCGATCGAAAGTGTGCGGCTCGGTATAGCCGACTATCTGCTCAAGCCGGTGAAGTACGAAGATCTGTTGTCCAGCGTCGAGAAGGTCCTGTCCCGTTCGAAGAAAACTTGCCGGCCATCGAGCATTCCTGACCATGGAGCCGACCTCTTCGACCGTTACCCGGCGATTATCGGCCGCAGCGCGGTCATGAAAGAAGTTCTGGAAATTGTCGATCGAGTTGCCGGGACCGATGCCAATGTATTGATCTCGGGAGAAAGCGGAACAGGAAAGGAAGTCATTGCCCGGGCGATTCACGATCAGAGTCATCGACAGGAACACACGTTCCAGGTGATTGACTGCACGGCTATTCCCGAATCGCTGTTCGAGTCCGTTGTGTTCGGCCACGCCCGCGGAGCTTTCACCGGAGCGATCAAGGATCAGGAGGGCTTACTCAGCCGGAGCCATCTGGGCACCGCTTTCTTCGACGAACTCGGGGAGCTTCCGCTCGACTCGCAGGCCAAACTGCTCAGGGCAGTCCAGGAACAGGCTTTCACCCCCGTCGGGAAGAACGAACTTCGCCATGTTGACACCCGATTCATCTGCGCAACAAACCGGGATCTTCAACAGGAAGTCGACGCCGGCCGCTTCCGCCAGGATCTCTTTTACCGGCTCGGCGTTATTCACTTGGAGCTGCCTCCATTGCGCGAACGGAAAGAGGACGTCCTTCTGCTCGCCCGGCACTTCCTGCAGCACCTTCAATCGGGTGCCCCGCGAGTCACGGGATTCTCCGACGAAGTCGCAGAGGCCTTTCGCACCTATCACTGGCCCGGCAATATCCGTGAGTTACGGAACGTGATTGAACGGGTCGTCGCACTCTCCAGGACCGAGACCGTCGACCGTTCCGATCTTCCGCGGCAAATTCTCGAAAATCATTCCAGGTCGCCTTCTCCCGCAACGACGGAGATATCGCGGGAACAAGCGCTCGACAATGCCGATCAGGACTACCTTCGTGCATTACTAAAGAAGCACCGCGGGAACGTCTCCAAAGCCGCTCAACAGGCGGGGCTGTCGCGACAGGGAATGCATAAACTTCTGTCGCGTCATGGACTGGACGCCGCCGACTTTCGGGCGTGATTTGTGTCAGCGGCCGGTGTCACCCTGTCGTCTGCGGAAGACACTCTCGTGATATTGCCAGAAACAGCGAGCTGTCCGCCTCCAGTCGCAACGATAGATGCCCCCAATTTGGGCGAAATCGATCCCCTTCGCGCGATTTCAGCGCTGGAATGACCGACTTGGCCTGAAAATTGCATCTCTGGACGGTCAACTCCAGCAATCGAGGTCATTCATGCTTACGAATCTCATCGATCAGTCACGTTCGCCGAAGCGCCAGCCCCCCGAAAAAACTGCTGCTGTGGAGCCGCCCCGCCGATCTGCGGAAAAAAGCCTGCTCTCATCGGTTACCGAATCGAACGAAACGCGGTTCATCACGGGATTCGTAGTCGGTATGGCAATCGTCTGTGTGAGTATCCTGCTGCTGCTCTATGTCAGCATTCTGTTTGCGCCTGAGTAAGTGCATATTCCCATAGACGTCATCGCTGAGTAAGCGGTTCAGCCGATAATTTCGTTCACGACTCGACTCGGCTCCACGCCGGTGAGTTTGAAGTCGAGGCCCTGAAAGCGGTGCGAGAATCGTTCGTGATAGATGCCAAGGAGATGCAGAGCCGTGGCATGCAAATCTCGGACATGCACCGGGTTCTCGACGACGTTGTAACTAAAATCGTCGGTCGCTCCATAGCTGAACCCAGACTTCACACCCGCTCCGGCCATCCAGACGGTGAAGCAGCGCGGATGATGATCGCGGCCCGCATTCGGATCGTTCCACTTGCCCTGCCCTGCAACGCCACGCCCGAATTCGCCGCCCCAGATCACAAGGGTGTCATCAAGCAGCCCCCGTTGCTTCAGGTCGGTAACAAGCGCGGCACTCGCCTGATCAGTGTCTTTGCACCGTGACACGCACCACGAACTGAGTCGCGAATGGTGATCCCAGTCGGGATGAAACAGTTGAATGAATCGCACATCCCGCTCCGCCAGTCGGCGAGCAAGAATACAGTTCGCCGCATAACTTCCGGGTCGTCGCGAATCAGGACCATATAGCTCAAAGGTCGACTCTGGCTCATCGCTCAGGTCGGTCAACTCGGGAATACTCGTCTGCATCCGAAACGCCATCTCGTACTGCTCGATTCGCGTTTCAATCTCGGGATCGAGTGTCTTTTCGAAGTGCTTCTGATTAAGAGCTCCCAATCCATCGAGCATTTCACGACGGAGCTCCGAAGGGAATCCACTCGGATCATTCAGGTAAAGGACTGGGTCTTTCGCACTTCGCAGTTTCACGCCCTGATGTTTCGACGGGAGAAAACCGCTGCCCCAGTAGTGATCGTACAACGGCTGGTCACTGGGTCGTTTCATCCGCGAAAGCATGACCACATAATCGGGCAGATTACGGTTCATACTGCCGAGTCCGTAACTGGCCCAGCAACCAAAGCTCGGACGACCAGCCAGCTGATGGCCGGTGAGAAACTTGGTCATGGCCGGAGCGTGATTGATCTGGTCGGTCACCATCGACTTCACAAAACAGATCTCATCGGCGATCGAGCCGATATGAGGCAACCATTCCCCAACCATTGCGCCGCATTCGCCATGACGCTGAAACTTCGCCACCGGGGGAAGTATCAACTGCTGTTGACCGGCCGTCATACTCGTCAGTCGTTGTCCCTGGCGAACGCTGTCGGGCAGCTCTGTGCCGGCCAGCTTGTGCAGTTCGGGCTTGTAATCGAACAGTTCAATCTGCGATGGCCCGCCCGACTGAGTCAAGAAGATGATCCGCTTCGCTTTGGGAGCGAAGTGAGGCAGATCGGGAGGCGGGTTTGAGGAAGCTCCCGTAGAAGCATCCGCACGGTCGGCGGCCAGCAGCGAGCCGGCGGCGATCGCACTGAGATTCAGCCCGCTCGCGGCGAGAAACTGACGTCGGGTCTCGTTCAACATTGAAAAACTCATCTCGGACTCTTCTGCGGTTACTCGCTCGCAATCGCTTCATCCAGATTCAGCACCAGACTTGCCAAGGTCATCCACGCCGCGATGGTTGGAGCCTGTTCCAGCGAGACTTCAGGTCGTTGGCCCACGACTGTGAAGGTCTGGGCAGCGTTGGGATTGTTCGAAAAATGATCCAAAGCGCGGTCATAAACGCTTTGAAGTTCAGCCACCTCTTCCGTCGACCAGTCCCGACCGAGTATCCGCTCTCCGAGCAGGTTCGCGCCCTCCGAGAATTCGTCCGAGAGATCAATCAGATCGGCCAGTCCCCGCGATGCTTCGAGCATCGTCTCGTCGTTCATCAGCGTTAACGCCTGCAGCGGAGTATTCGTGCGGTTGATTCGCACTTCGCAAACACGTCTCTGGGCACTATCGAACAGGAACGTTGGAGCGCTGGAACGTCGCCAGAAGGAATAGACAGTTCGCCGATACTGATCCGGCCCCAGGCTCGGCTCGTATTTAAACCGTCCCATTGTGATTTCTGACCAGACGCCTAACGGCTGGTACGGATAGACCGGAGGACCCCCAACAGTCGGATTGAGCAGGCCGGAGACACGCAACGCATTGTCCCGCAGCATCCAGGCCGGCAGGCGGTAACGCGGTGCTCGAGCCAGAAGCCGGTTGTCCGGATCCCGTTCCCTCAAATCGGCGGAAGCAACACTCCTCTGCCGAAACGTTTCGCTCGTTGCGATGAGCCGCAGGATATGGCGCAGATCCCAGTCGTTTTCAATGAGTTCGACGGCCAGCCAGTCGAGCAGATCGGGATGTGTCGGGAGTTGCCCCTGCAGTCCGAAGTCATCGGGCGTTCGCACTAACCCTGCACCGAACATAATCTGCCAGAGATGATTGACCACGACCCGGGAGGTAAGCGGGTTGTCGCGATCGACCAGCCAGCGGGCGAAATCGAGACGGTTATTCAACGTCCCGTCCGGCCATTTGAGGACACTCGGAATTGCACCCGCCTGGACGACATCCCCTTTCGCATCCCAGACACCACGAACGAGCAGATGCGTTTCACGCGGCTCTTCGCGTTCTTTCAGAACCATGACGGCACGCGGCTTCGCCTGGCCGCGGAGAGATTTGAGTTGCCGGTTAGCCTGTTCGAGTCGCTCGCGAACCGCCTGATACTTACCATCGCCAAGCAGATACTGGGCTCGTAGACGTTTCAACAGATCGGGCGAGATCTCATCCACGCTCGACACTTCGGCAGTACGCAGTTCCTGAATCGGCGACGTTCCATCGGCTCGGCGGACCGTCTCCCCGCGTTCACTCGCCAGAGAGATGCGAAACCGTCCGATATTCGCATGCCCAAGCGTTGAACGCTGCAGCAGAACGAAGACCAGTCGATCCCCGGGCCGCGCTTCAAAGGGCGTCTTGAGTTCATACACTCCGACATGCGGCTCAACAGTTTCGGCCCCTTCGGTGGTCCATCCGTCCCGGGCGTCATCGTTGAGTGTTTCATTGATATGCGAGTAACGCAGATCCCACTTCGACTCTCTCTTTTTTGACGCTTCATAGTCTGCGACCGCACCGGCAATCTCGAGGTCTTCTTCCGTCGGACTGCCTGCCCGTTTCGCCAGAACTTTGACGTTCGTCAAAATGAAATCGCCGGTTCCGTACCGTGTGAACATGCCGTTCTTATGAGACTCGTGCGGAAAGATTTCGACCTTCCATCCACTCACCTGGGACATCTCCGGCGGCACCGGAATTTCGATGCGATAATCGTCATGCTTCAGATCAGGACCAGACGTCTGAATCACACCGTCCGACGAGACATTGAATGTCGTTCCTTCCGCACTAACGACGCTTAGCGGTTGCGGCGATCGCCATGTCGTGTAGTCATCCCCAGCCTGCCCGAGCTGTTGATTCAGCCACGTTTTGAACCGTTCCTCAGCTGCAGCGGCCTCGGCTTTCTCCTCCGTTGTGCACCTGGCGACGAACTTCTCCAGATCCGCTATCGGTTTGTCGAGATGCGGCGACTGATAATTCAGGTAGGGTTTGGCGTTCTTCCCGGCTCGGCCGTCTTCATCAATGCTGTTGAAGAGTGCCGACAGCGAGTAGTAGTCATGTTGAGTGACGGGATCGAACTTATGGGAGTGGCACTGACAGCAGCCAAGCGTCAGGCCGAGCCAGACGGTTCCTGTCGTATTCACCCGGTCAATCACGTAATCGATTCGCGACTCTTCCGGATCGCGTCCCCCTTCTCCGTTCGTCATGTGATTGCGGTGAAAGCAGGTTGCCAGAATTTGTTCTTCCGTCGCTTCCTGCAGCAGGTCGCCGGCGAACTGTTCGATCGTGAACTGATCGAACGGCATGTTCTTCTGAAACGCTGCAATCACCCAGTCCCGCCAGGGCCAGTTCTCGCGAGTCGCGTCCTGCTGGAAGCCATCGGAATCGGAATACCGGGCCGCATCGAGCCACCACATGGCCATTCGCTCGGCATGATGCGGCGAGGTCAGCATGCGTTCGATGGCAGCCGCCCATGCCTCTTCCGTCGGTTCTTCGATAAACGCCCGCGTTTCCTCCACCGGAGGCGACATTCCGGTCAGCGCGAACGAGAGTCGCCGCAACTGTGTATGAGGAGCCGCTCGGGGAGAGAGTGTTAAGCCTTCGGCATCCAGCTTCCGACGAACCAGCGCATCGACGGGGTGCTCGCCCTCTTCAACAAGCTCCGGCTTGACGGGGGGCTCGAACGACCAGTGCTTTCCCCATTTCGCACCGTCGAGAATCCAGCGGCGAATGGCCTCGCGTTCGGACGCACTGATTGGCGTGCGATGCGAATCAATCGGCGGCATCACGAGATCCTTATCATCGGACGCGATTCGCTGCCATAACTCGCTCAGCTCGAGATCTCCCGGCACGACCGCCGCGTATCCGCCGCGATCTTCTTTGGCCGTCGACTCCAGGTCGAGCCGCAGTTCAGCTTCCCGATGGCTTTCATCCGGTCCATGACAGTGAAAACACCGATCCGACAGAACGGGCAAGACGTCGCGGGAAAACGAAACGTCCTCTGCGGCCCGCATCGTCCCCCCTCCCGAGAAGACGACCGACAGCAGGAACGCTACCTTTTGTGCAGTATATTTACGAGCAAACATCATCATGCGTTGATTATAGAGAGAAAGTTTCCGCACGTCACGAACACGTCGTCGCTCTTCGGTCAGCGACACCTGACACGTTCGTACCCTCGAATTCTCGAATCTCTCCGGAGTCCTGCCAGAGACGCGAATCGTAGACGGACGAGAGTCTCGTTCGGTACGCTCAAGTCTCCTGAAATCGGCATCCCGAAATGCAAGGAGCCCTTATGAGAGCGATCCGTCGTCACGCGACAGTTCTGAGTCTGGCATTTTTGCTCATTCCGCTATTCGACTCGACAGCGGCGGCTCAGTCACAAACTGCGGAGTCTCCGGACGTTCCGATGCTTTCTTCGCTCACGCCCAACCCGCAGGATCCGGTATTTGCCGTGGTCTCCAAGCAGGGAATGAGAATTCTGCTTTCCCGGGACGACGGACGAACGTGGCACCAGGTTTATCTTGGCTCCGAAGACCAGGAAGATGGCGGCTGGCACGGGCATTACGCCGTCTATGGAATGACCTACACCGAAGGTGTCATCGCAGCCTTCTCGGGATGGGGAAAACCGGGGCACTATATCGGCAGCGTGGACGGAAAGAACTGGGGAAGCCTGATCGCCCCCGAAGCGAGAAAAGAGGCGATCTGGGCCTGGAGTGCAGCTGCCGGAAAGGGCGTGATGTTGACGTCCGCCTCACAGTGGCAGCCGATGGCCATCGCCTCCGAGTTCACGAACTGGCGGACCGAAAGTGTGAAGCCGCTCCTCGATGGCGGCAAAACGCATCATATGATTGCCGCTTTTGGAGACCATTCCGAGGGGACCTTTGTCGTAGTCGGAGACGAACAACATGTCTTCTACAGCCACGATCTGGGCGCCACCTGGCGGCACTCCCGACTCCCGGCTGAGGCTGGGAAAGGACAGGACGCTGTCGTGTATGGCAACGGAGTCTTTCTCTGCAGCTTTCCCGAGGTCGTGGCCCGCTCCGACGACGGTGGCGAATTCTGGACTCTGCACCCCCACGGCGTCCCCGGCCGCCTTTCGTGGCGAGGACTCAGCTTTGTTCGGAACGAGTTCTGGCTGACCTCTCGAGACGGAAAGGTGGCCCGTCGCAGTCAGGACGGGATCAACTGGGAAGACCTTCCAGCGGGAACTCCCGGAGGCTCCTTCCTCGAAGCAGAGACGGGAACCATCATCAATATTGAACGAAACCGCTACGACATCCGCCGCAGCACCGACGGTCGAACCTGGACCACCGTCTTTGAAGCTCCTGAACAGGACGTGACCTGGAGCTTTTCGCTTGGCGTGTACGGGCGGATCAAAACGCCCGATTAATTCGTTGGATTCCGAAGCTCATGGTCTACACTCTGCTGTGAGAAAGGACGGGGACTCCGTTCCAAAACAGTCTATCCATCCGAGGAAGGCCAATCATGCTTCAGAACGTCCTCCGTCGCTCGTTCCCGGCAGTGCTGATTGTGTTTGCACAGTCTTTCGCGCTTGCTCAGGACGATCTGCCGGCCTGGAATCAGTGGCGGGGGCCTGACCGGTCAGCCGTCATTAACGGGCCAGCCTGGCCTCGCTCGCTGAATGAGGAGACACTCAATCGAAGCTGGAGGGTAGAACTGCCGCCCAGCTATTCCGGCCCCGTCCTTTCCGATCGAGCTGTCTTCGTAACTGGAACGGAAAACAAAGAGAACGAGGTTGTTTACGCTTTCGACCGGAAAACGGGCGAGGAGCTATGGAGAACGGAATGGGCCGGAGCAATGAGCGTCCCGTTCTTTGCAGCCGCCAATGGAAGCTGGATCCGGGCCACGCCCGTGTACGATGGATCCAGTCTCTATGTTGCTGGAATCCGCGATGTCCTCGTCTCGCTGAATGCCGAGACGGGAGAAGAACAGTGGCGGGTCGACTTCATGAAAGAACTGGGCACCCCACTCCCGCAATTTGGATTTGCGAGTTCGCCGCTGCTCGATGGCCATTTTCTGTACGTTCAGGCCGCTGCCTCACTCATCAAACTCGACAAAGAGACCGGAAAGATCGTCTGGCGGGCGCTCAAGGAAGAAGGTGACCTGTCTGACAGTGCCTTTTCCTCGCCGACGATGGCGACGCTCTCCGGAAAAAGACAGTTGCTTGTCCAAACCAGACAGAGACTGGTCGGCGTTGATCCTGAAACCGGGGAGGTGCTGTGGGAGCAGAAGGTGCCAAGCTTCCGTGGAATGAACATCCTCACCCCGGTTCCTTTCGAGGATGGCGTCTTTACCAGCTCTTACCAGAACAAATCCTGGCTTTATAAGATCTCGAAGACTGAGGATCGATTCGTCACGAAAGAGGAGTGGAGCAACAACGCTCAAGGCTATATGTCGACTCCTGTTGTCATCGACGGGTTTGCCTACCTTCATCTGCAGAACCAGCGGTTGACCTGTATCGACCTGCGGACGGGCGAACGCAAATGGACCTCCGAGCCTTACGGCAAATATTGCAGTCTGGTCGCGAACAAAGACCTGATTCTGGCTCTGGATGAACGCGGGATTCTCTTGCTCATTCAGGCCAACCCGAACGAGTTTGAACTCATCGACGAGCGAACCGTGAGCGATCAGGAGACCTGGGCCCATCTGGCGGTCAGCGGCGCGGATCTTGTCGTCCGCGAACTGAATGCCGTCAGCATGTTTCAATGGGAAGCTGAGAATTAGAGTCCGCCAGGCGGAACTCCGGTCGACTTACTCGTTCGCTTCCTGCAAGCGGCGGCGGCTCTGTTCATGGGCTTCAACAGCGGTCATCGTATGGGGCGAAGCGCCTTCGACCGCCTGTTCGAGCACGAGGTGCGGCGTGAGCTTCTTCTGCTCCAGATTCTCGAACATTCGCTCATAATTGATATCTCCTGTCATGGAGAACGCTTCAGTCCAGATGCCTCCTTGCGATTGCCGCAGATGCAGTTCGACGATTCGCTCGCCATAGTGCTTGAGGACATCAAAGACGGCAACTTCGGAATTGCCGCAGCCTCGATAAACCCAATGGGCGTCGAGGCAGAATTTGACGTTCTCCGGATCGGTCGCCGTTAACATATGGTGAAACTCGCGGCCCCCCTGCCTGAACTCCGCGTCGTGGTTGTGATATGCGAGAGCCATCCCGCGTTTGCGAAGATCGGCCCCCAGAGAATCAAGAGACTTCGCCTGCAGCCTCAACTGGGCATCGGTCTTGTCCTCCTGTCCGCCCCAGCGAATGGGAGCCGGATTGGTCACGACGATTCGGGTTCCGAGCCTGCTTGCTTCCGACGCGATCTTGAGCACGGCTGCCTGACTGGACTCGACCTGATCGGGATCGTGCAGGACGCTGTTTACATAGATCGACCGCATTTCCAGGCCGTGGGCCATGAGTCGCTCGCCCAGTGTTTTGAATTCGTCAGCACTATTGATAATCGGCTCGTATCCAGACAGGCCTGCTTCCGTGAACTCTTCGAGCAGTTCTTCCGAATGCAACTTGAACTCACGATCGTGACGGCGTGCGAACGTTAACCAGGGATAGGTATTGCTGGCAATGTGCGGCTGCCGGTCCCCGTTGGGCGAAGCCGCCCTCGCCCCGTTAGTCATCGCCGACAATGTCAGGACCGCTCCCGAATACTCCAGCATCTCCCGCCGCGTCAGAACAGAGGCTTTCGTTTTCTGACAGGACTCATCGCTCACCATTGGCCGGTTACCTTTTCGAATCGATTCTGCTTCATCGCGAACTGTTTTCACGAACGTTGTCATTCGACGAAGACCGCACGCGCTCGCTTCTGGATTTCGGGATCGTCTGAGTTCTTCAAAGTCTGTTGAACGGAAGCATCGATCAACTCAGCAGGCAGGTTGTTCTGTTCGATTGCCTGCAGCAGAGACATGGCCCGGGCATCCGTGCGGACCAGGGTCTCTCCGGCCAGCTTCCGGTTTCGCGGCGTCAGCTCGGGCAAGGCTTCGATCAGAGAGTTCGCGGCCTCCGGAGCGTCAATATCGCCGAGCCCGCTGACGGCTCCCATCTGCAGTTCGGCCTGATCTGCATCCGGCAGGTATCGCAACAACTGCTGCTCGCACTTGCTGTAATCGAGCATCGCCACCATCCGCAGTGCATCGTAGCGGGTCCCCGCTTTCACGGTCGCATCGTCGGCCATCTTGCGGGCGGCATGGAGGGACTGTTTCCAGCGAACTTCCAGCGGCGGCGAAGACTTCAGAATCTGTTCGATTCGTTTGCGGGGCCACTCCCCGGCCTGCGTCAATCCGTTGATGATACCGCCACCGATCACGACCGCCTGCCAGCATTCCAATGGCTCGCCGAAACCGGGCAATGAGGCCGCCAGCAACTGCTCAAGTTCCGCCGTCTGGTTCCGCTTCCCGATGGCAATCGCCTGCCTCCAGATCTCCGGAATGTTCCGATACTCATCCGGCGTCCCGACCTCGACATCCGCGACGAGCGCTCTGATTGCCGCCACTGGATCAGCTTCGAGAGAAGGTGGGGCCGCTGCCCCGACTGTCACGGGGGCAGCCTGATGTTCATCGCCGGGAGCGGAGTTTGACAAGGAGACCTCGGAAAGAAATAACCAGTGCCCTGCGCTTTGGAAATCAATGCGTACAAACCGGGCCGTCTGCTCCGGCAACTTGATTGAAATTACCCGACGGTCGATCTGATAGATCCCCAGGCCATCGGGATGATCATCGAAATCGGAAAAACGAACCGGGTTGCCGAACTCCTGTCCATTGTTGCTGAACGAGACCTGAATAGATTGCGGTGCGTGAATCGAACCTGGTTCATGATTGACGCCGTAAACAATCCGCAGGGACTGCACGGTCGTCTTCTTCCCCAGATCAAGTTCGATCCGTGGCTGAGGCTGTTCACCGGCAAAGCGGAATCCCACCCACTGGCCATCGTTGAACCGGTCCGTTCCGTCCCTCCGGTCGACCAGTTTCTTTGTATCGGGACCGTCCGGATAACTCGCATCGGGCGTCACCATCCCGGCATACCGGTAGCTCACCGGAACGCTGTGTTCCTGCAGGTACACCAGCAGATCGGCCATGGCAGCGGGAGGAATGTCCCGTTCCAGTCCTTCGGGCATCAGCGACTTCCCGGTGTTAATCAGCTCTTCGATCTGCGTTCGCAGAATCGTCAGCATCTTTCCCTGCTGAGCTTTGAGCGTGATGCTGTTACTCTGCTCCGAAACCAGGATCCCCGTATTCAGCTTACCGTCGTCCGTGACCGCCAGATAAGAGGCGTAACGCCCGTCGATGGCTTTGTTCGGATCGAGGATCGCCGTCAACAGAAACGACTTCGATTGATCGGTCAGCGCCGCCAGATCCGGGCCGACCGCATGGCCGGTTCCGTCCAAACGATGGCAGCTCGCACATTGCTTCACGAAGACCTGCCGTCCCCGCTCCAGATCCCCCTTTTCGAGATCGATCGACTCGTACTGTTTGAGCACCTCCTCCCGGCTGGCACTGCTGACCGAGGAAAAGAGTTTTGCAGCCCGCGATCGGATCCTCTCGTTCTTGTGGTCGAGCAGTCGCTGCTGATTCGCCAGGTCGACCTGAGTCCGCTGAACGACATTCTGTTCCACGCGGTCGAGTAACTCTTCTGTCGTTGTCTCCCGCAAGAGCAGCTCATTGAGAACTTCTGCCTGCAGGGCGGGTGTGAACTGCTTCCAGTTCTCGAAGATCAGCGTCCGGGCATTGGAGTTCTGAATGGCGATCAAACTCTTGACGGCTGCGATCTGCAGAGTCAATGGGCTCTGTGGAGCCAGCAACCTGGCCACAAAATCGAGGTCGGTCTGGTTCTGTTCGAGACTCAAGACGAATCCGAGGGCGGCCTCCCGTCGTTCCACGGGCTGACCTTCGTCAGAAACGACTTGCCGTCCCCGCCGGGAAAGCACTGCGATCTGGTGCAGAAACGGTTCGGATCGCGTCAGGGGATCAACCTGCGGCGAATGGAGCAGTTGCTTGAGCAGGCTCCATTCCCAGTTTGGAACCGATGGCCGTGCAACCGCGTCCGCCGTCAACAGCTCCAAAATTTCATTCAGAACAGCGGGCTGGCTGCTTGCGACGGCCATCCCGGTCAACTCATTGAGCAGCGACAACAATTGAGGTTGATCAGCGAGTTGAGGCAGCAGTGTTGTAATTGCGGACGGCAGACGCTCCGGCTCGAAACTGGTCAGCACAGCCGATCGAATATATACGCTGCCCGCGTGCTCCTGCATCAGCTTCAGTAAGGCCCTTGTCGCTTCGTCCCCCTGCAGATCGCCCAGCGAGTAAGCCAGTTGCAGCAGGACGGCTTCATCCTTCTCCTGCCTTGCCTGCTCCAAAACTGAAGCCGCCAGTTCCGGCGATTCATTCAGGAACCGTTCCGCGAGACGAACGGCAGACCGCCGTACACCCGGGTGGACATCGTCGATCCGGGATTGCAGGATTCGCGAGTCGAGCGATCGCAAGGCATTGAGGGTCCAGAGGGCCTGCAGCCGACAGGCGGGAAACTCAGACTCAGCGGCAAGCTTCCTCAAAACCGGGAGGGCACTCGGATCGTCCCGCAGCTCCAGTTCCTGCTGAACCATGTCCCGCAACGTCCCGTTTCTGCTGTCCATGAGCCGGGCCAGGTCCGTGGAATCGAGCGAGCGGAGGGTGGGAACTGGCTTAAGTGGCTGCCCTTTCCGTGTGATACGATAGATTCGCCCCCGTGTTTCCCCCGCACGGACATTGAGCTGCTCGACCGACTCGGGCGACAGAAACTTGGGATGCTCGATCAGATACCGGTACATGTCGACGATCAGGAGCGAGCCATCTAGAGCCGTTCGCATCTGGACCGGCCGAAACCAGTTGTCGGTCGAGGTCAGAAACTCCCGTTGCTGCTCTTCCTCCGCGCGGTCGCCGGCAAACGTCACCCCCTCGGCTCGCAGGACCCGGCGGTGTACCAGTTGATTCACGGGTTCGCAGACGAAAGCGTTCCCGTAAAACGCCTCGCCCAGTGCAACATCGCGATAGAGCCCCAGTCCACAAGCCGAGGTCGGTCGCCCCCGCTGTCCACTGAGATGAAACTGAACCAGGTCCCCAACGGGAAACAGCTGGCTGGCATCGGGGCCACGAGGAACGGCCACTTCCGCAGGCGGAGACGGAACAAAGCGGTTCCTGCGATAGTAGGATTCATCCACAGGATAATGCAGACACAGACTCCCGTTACGGCAGCCGAACCATCCGCCCCAGTCATCGCGCACCCGTCCCTGCTGGGTGCGCCCGCTGACCGGTTCCAGTTCTCCCGTCTCCGGATGAAAGCGGAAGTCTCGGTTGGTGACATCGACCGTCTCTCCGTTGAAGGACTCAATCACGCCGCCGAACAATCCGCCTGATGCATAAACCCAGTGATCCAGACCGGGGGTCAAACTGTTGACCCGGGCCTGATAGTTGTGCGTCGCAAAGCCGGTCAGCACGGTGCGCTGGACGTCGGCTGCTCCGTCACCATCCGTGTCCTCTGCGTAAATTACATCGGGAGCCGTACAGATGAGAACGCCCCGTTTCCAGGCCATGATCCCGGTTGGGAACGCGAGATCTTTCAGGAACACCGTCGCCCGATCGTAGACCCCGTCCCGATCCAGGTCGTCCAGAAACTTGACGACGCCGCCCGGCTGGAGATTCCCGTCGATCCCCTGCGGGTAGTCACGCATCTCGACCACCCAGAGTTTGCCATCAGCGCCGAATTCGATCGCGACCGGATCCACGACCAGCGGTTCAGCCGCCACGACATCGACTTGAAGATCGTCGGCGATGTTCATCCTTGCGATCGACTCTGCCGGACTCAGCGGACGAGTGCCTCCCGTTTTGCTGACATCCTCAGCAGGCCGAAAGACCACCGGGATCTGAGCCGCTACTGTGTCCAGAATCTTCTTCTCCAGCCCTGGAGCAAAGGGACCGGGCAGGTCGTACCAGACCATCGCATTTCGTCCCTCATAGCCCCCTTCCGTAAGAACGCGTTCTGAAGGGATGTAACAGGGCACATCGTTGGCGTAGGCCGAGACCCAGACTCTCTCTCCGAAAGTCCGTTTGATGGCCAGCGAATAGTCGACCACTACTTCGCCTCCCAGAAACACCATGGCCAGATCATCACCGAAGATCCACGACTTCACCGGGTACTGGACTTCTTCCGTCAGCGCCTCCCCCTCGGCAATCCGCTTGAGGTTCTTTCGCGCATGATATCCAGTGATCCCCGGCTTCTTCGCAAGGGCGTTCCACTCGTCGATCTCAGGAGGACTTGCCAGCGGGAGTGCGACCTCGTCGCTATGCGTGACCAGATCGCCGGCAATTCGGCTCAGCCGCGTCTTCAATCGCTGGCTGACGGCATTAGCGATGCTAAGTCCGTTGACTCGGGCCGCCCCCTGATCGTCTCCACGCACCTTGGGATTCTGATCCGCACCGCAACCGATCGCGACCATCGCCATCGTTCCCGGAAACGCCTCTTCAATTCCTTCGACGGCACATCCGGCCCAATCTCCCGACATGAACGGGACTGGCGAAAGCGATGTGCAGTGGCAGGCATAGTTCACCAGAATGGCACGCGGCTTACCCTCAGGAGTCTTCACGACCAGAATCGGCACGTCATGATCGACCGGTCCGGAGCTGTTTCTGCGATTCTGTGCGAAGCGGGCCGAACTGACGCCCCATTCCAGTGAAGCCGGCTCCGCGGCCGCGATGGCCTGCTCCGCGACATCGGTCAGGTTGCTGATCAGGTCGTCGGTATAGCGGGCAATCACAGTCTGCTCGTCCGACGTCAGCTCCTTTGTAAAGAGGTTCGGCAACACGCCGGTGAGCATTGGAGCCGAGTGCGTGTGAGTCGAACAGACGACGAGATCGGCGTCTGTTGTGCCATGCCGTTTCAGATTCGCAATCACCTGCCTGGTGACGGTCGCGGGAACCCCGCAGTTATCCACCGTAATAAGGATCCGCGGCCTGTTTTGTTCATCGACCACGGCGATGCCACGGGCCCAGAGTCGCTGTTCGACTCGATCGATCAGCGTGGCCCCTCGTGCGGCATAGCCGTTCAAAATCACCGGGTAGTCGGGAGTGATATCAACCCGCGCGATCCCCACAGAATATGTTCCTGCTTCGTCGCCATAAGAAAACGAAAGAGGAACCCCGCATACCGCCAGAGCCACAAGCAGCCGAAATACACGCACAGTCTCGTATCCTATTCGGAAAGAACGTCTGAAAGGCGAGCCGCGGCCCCAGTATGACACTGATGACCTGACGCGATCAATCGACCGGCGCCGCATTCGCTCTCAACTTGAGACATCCGCACCGCGTTGCTTGAAGGAGCCGTCCCGGTCGTGCTCTCGGGTGCTTTGAACCTGGAGCAGTGCGGAATAAACTGGCATCTGTCGAACGAGATCCAGCACTGAACGGGGAACGCCGCGATTTTCTGTAACTCCTCCGATTTCATCCATTGACATCCGATTCTTCGTAAGTCGCTTTCTACACGGAGTTTGACACGCCCACCCGCAAAGCACACCCGCACTTCAACGTCTCTTCCCGCTTGTGGGCGGCACATTCTTTGCTCATCGGTCTTGCATCATCAGAAGCTTTGTTCTCACTCGTGAAGACGGAACGACGAGCACTCACGTTGAAAGTCCTCTCGCCTCACTTCCTCCCGGTCTATCAGGACAAGCCCATGAACGACTCTTCCCGGTTCGATCCCATTCTCCGTCGCTTCCGATTAAGGAACGTTGCCAGGCATCCGCGTGGCTTCACACTCATTGAACTTCTCGTCGTTATCGCGATCATCGCTATTCTTGTTGCTCTTTTGCTGCCAGCCGTCCAGCAGGCACGTGAAGCCGCCCGCCGTTCCTCCTGTAAGAACAACATAAAGCAGATTGGACTGGCTCTTCACAATTACCACGACACACATTCCAAGTTCCCCTACTCCAGTGCCAACAACGCCATGGTGTGGAAGCAGTCCGGGGACCAGATCCTGAATCAGTCCGGATGGACAATGCTCCTGCCGTATCTGGAGCAGTCGGCCCTTTACGATCAGTTTGATTTCACGGCTGCCCAGCGAGACAGTCTGTTCAGCGGATGGTCGGCCACCAGCGCCGGAACGGTGATGGGAACCTCGGCTGCCATCGCCGCGAATATGGAGCTGACCAAGACCATCATCGATGTGTTTCAGTGTCCGAGTGATGCGAATGCTGAAACGTATAACTCCGCTACGTCCTACTACGGCTGCGGTGTCTCCGGGAGCGCAATGACCAACTACGGCTTCAGCGTCAGCTCGGGAACCGGCCCCTGGGGGCTGTGGCGAAATGAAGGAACGACAACTCGGGCCCTCTTCGGGGAGAATTCTGATTCTGAGATCGCGTCGATCAAGGACGGAACCAGCAACACGGTGATGGTGTGCGAGACCACACGGCGGGTTCGCGATGGTACCGGAAACTACTGGGGATGCAGCGTGTACGCAGGGAACGGAGTGAATCTCGCCCACAGCCGCGGAATTAACTACTGGCTCTGCTGTTCCTGGTCGCCTCCCATGACCGAACAGACTGGCGTTCTGGGATCCTACAGTATGCCCGGCAGTTCCCATCCCGGCGGCTGTATGATTCTCCTGGCCGATGGAGCCGTCCGTTTCCTGAGCGAGAACATCGACGCTTCGACTCGCACACGACTCTCTCGCATCCAGGATGGGCAACCTCTTGGTGAACTCTAAGCCGTCATCTTGTTTCGATCGATGCTCTCTCCGCTCACGTGGTGCTTTGCTTCGTGAGCGGAGGAAACGTCTTTTCTCAGCCGAGTGCCTTCTGACTCAGGTGAATGGACATGAATGCCTGCTCCCGTAATGGACGAACATTAACGCTTCTCGTCTCGATCGTCCTCACGACGTTTTCCGGGTGCGGAACTTCCGACTCGGGCCCGGGGATAGAGATGGTTCCCGTCTCCGGATCGGTGCGGATGGACGGCCGCCCGCTCGTCGGCGCGATGGTGGAATTTCATCCCACGGGGCAGACGGGAGGCAACGGAGGATTCGGGCTGACCGACGAGTCCGGTCGGTTCACGCTGACCGACTATCATTCGAATCCCGGCTGTCCGCCCGGCGAGTACGGCGTAACGTTCTCGAAGATCACGCAGCCGGACGGCTCCCCACTGCCGCCCGACGCGCAGCGTGGCCAGGTTGCGATGGAAGAACAGATTCCCCCCGCTTACAACCTGTTCAAGCCTCATTCGATTGTGCAGGGAGCCACCGTAAACGCGCCGGAATCGACGTTCGAGTTCGAGCTCGACTCCAATTTTCAACCACCGCGATCGTTCTTCCGAGATTGATCTCTGTTGACTCGTCGGCCGCCTTCTCGATCGCTTTAACGGGCGAGCCGACAGGATCACACGGCACTGACGTTTCGTCGGTGAAGTTCGCCCTTCCCTTCTGCATCCCGGTCACGATCGGGGGAATGCGCTCCGGAAGTTGCCTGAGCCGGCAATGCCCGTACCTGAGTTCGACCTGGTTATCGCCTTTCGGGTTGTCTGCTTCCCACGCCGACACTTCTTTGACGGCATTCGCTTCGCTTCGACTCGCGTGACAATGCGATGCCCCCGGTGGCCTGGTGCTCGTCGCTTGAAACGAGACTCCGATACCCGGTAGGTTGCCAGCAGAACGCTCGTACGCATTCGCCAGCCCGCTCCCCCCATCAGGTATCGGATCGACAACCATGACGAACGATGATCACATCAGCAGACGAAGCGCCCTGAAACACGCGGCTCTGGGACTCTCGAGTGCCGCGGCCGGTCCGCTTTTTACGAAGCGCAGTGATGCGGAAACGGGGGGTGCAGCCGCCGTTCAGGTTCCGGTCAAACTTCGAAGTCCCGATTATCCTCGATTTCGTGGGCCATTTCCGATTCTTTCGACCCCCTACACCGAGTCCGGTGCGGTCGACTTTGAAGTCCTTGCCAGATCGGCACGGTTTGTCGACTGGTGCGAAAGCCCCGGCATGATCTGGCCGCAGTCCAATGACAGCATCGATCTGCTCACGCGGGATGAGAAGCTCGAAGGGATGGAGACGGTTGCCCGGACCGCCCGTAATCTGAAGACGACGGCTTTATGTCTTGGCGTGCAGGGCGAAGACACCGACGACATGCTGGTTTATGCCCGCCATGCAAAAACACTGGCTCCTGCCGCGATCATTTCCCGACCACCGGACACGGGAAAAACACAGGAGGACCTGCGTCAATACTGGCGGGCACTCGCCGGCGTCATCACCGATCGACCCGTGATGATTCAGACACATGGTCGCCGCGGAGCAGCGACGCCGAGCACGGAGTTGTTGATCGAACTGGCCAAAGAATTCCCGAACTTTGGCTACGTTAAAGAGGAATCGAGTCCGGTCATTCCTCGGATCCGTGCTCTCCTTGCCTCTCCGGCCATCCGCAGTGTCTTCAGTGCCCGAGGTGCTTATGGCTGGCTGTACGAATCGCGGATTGGGACCGAAGGACTCGTAACCGAGCGCAGTGCATACGCGGATATTCTGGCCGGGATCTGGAAATTGATGCAAAGCGGATCGGATCCCGAAACACTCAAGGATATGTACGCCCGGCTGACCCTGATGTTCAATCTTCAGAACACCCATCCGGGCAACCTTCGCGGTTACAGTTTGCATCTGTTGAAGATGCGGGGCGTGTTCCGCAACACTGTTTCACGCGAATACGGGCCGGGGAACAGCATTCCGTCCACGCCCATTGTCCGCGAGCTGAGCCTGTCGCCTGAAGAGATCGCGGAGATCGAATGGCGGTGGCAATCATTGAAGCCATTCCTCAAGTCCGGCACATTCGAAGGGTAATGACGGTGCGTTCGATAAAGCTCGCTCTGGCACTGCTCGCCACGATCCTGCTCTGGCCTCACTCCGCGATTCTTGCGGAAGGAAACCAGTCGGACAGGCCCAACGTCATTCTCATCCTGGCCGATGACCTTGGGTACGGTGATCTTGGATGTTATGGCAGCGAGACCAACGATACACCTCATATCGACAAGCTGGCCGAAGGGGGCCTTCGATTCACCGACTTTCATTCTGCCGGGGCGATGTGCAGCCCTACGAGAGCTTCGATTCTGACGGGCTGCTACCCGCAACGATTTGGCTCCATGTTCGACGGCGCCTTATCGGGAACGACACAACGCGATGTCGGGCTGCCGACTGAGGCGATGACGATTGCCGAAGTGCTTCGCGGAAACGGCTACGCCACCGGCTGTTTTGGGAAATGGCACCTGGGCTATCAGGCTCCCTTCCTGCCGACGAACCAGGGCTTCATGCTCTTTCGCGGCCTGGTCTCCGGCGATGGTGATTTCCATACGCATATCGATCGATCAGGCAACGAGGACTGGTGGTATAACGAACGCATCGAGAGGGATGTGGGTTACACAACTGATCTGCTCACCGAATACAGCGTCGACTTCATTGAGACGCATCGAGAGAGACCATTCTTCCTCTATCTGTCGCATCTTGCGATTCATTTCCCATGGCAAGGTCCAGACGATCCGCCGCATCGCACGGTTGGCAGGAGCTGGCATCAGGACAAATGGGGCGTGATTCCCGATCGCAATAACGTAAGTCCGCACGTTCGGGCAATGATCGCCTCACTCGACGCCAGCGTCGGAGCCATTGTCGAAGCGCTGAAAGACAGAACTCTCGCAGAGAACACGATTGTGATTTTTACCTCCGACAATGGGGGATACCTGACTTATGGGAAGAACTTCAAGAACATCTCCAGCAACGGGCGTTATCGGGGGCAGAAGACACAACTCTACGAAGGCGGTCATCGTGTGCCGATGATTGTCTCGTGGCCCCGCCAGATTCCGCCGGGAGTGACTGAAGCCGTGGCTCATTCCAACGATCTTTTCCCGACAATCCTCAACCTCACCCACTCCACTTCCGTTGACACCGATGGCATCGACCTCACGCCGGTACTCTTCGAACGCGAACCGATTGCGGAACGTGATCTTTTCTGGCGGTCTTCTTCCCATGCGGCCGTGCGAAGCGGTCCCTGGAAGCTTGTCGTACCTCGGAAAGACTCCAGCAAACCGGAATTGTTCCATCTCGCTGACGATCCTGGAGAACGGCGGAACGTGGCGAATATGCATCCCGGTATTGTGAAGCAGCTCCGTTCAGCCTGGTCAAAATGGGAAACCGAAGTCGATCTCAGTTCCAAAGAGTACAACCAATGAGAATTCTTCCCGCGGTCCTGTTGATTAGCCTGTTCGGGCTGCCTGAACCGGCAGCCGCGTATTCGCGGGCCCCGAACATCGTTTTCATCATGGCCGATGACCTCGGCTACGGCGATCTGGGATGCTACGGCCAGAAGCTGATTCAGACCCCGCATATCGACCAGCTGGCATCCGAAGGCTTGCGGTTTACTCAGGCGTACGCAGGTGGTCCCGTGTGTGCCGCCTCGCGCGCCGTTCTCATGACGGGACTGCACAACGGACATGCTCCGGCCCGAGACAATGTGCCGCATTATCCCACTTATCTTCAGGATCGGGATGTCACGATTGCCGAGGTCCTCAAGCAGGCCGGATATCGCTGCGGCGGCGTTGGCAAATGGTCCCTGGGAGATGCCGGTACAATAGGACGAGCGACCAATCAGGGATTCGATACCTGGTTCGGCTATCTCAATCAGGACCATGCTCACTACTACTTCGCCAACTACCTCGATGACGGCGAGGGACGCCTCGAACTCCCCGGCAATTCCCGCAATCGGAATCACTACAGCCACGACCTGCTGACCGAGAGAGCGTTGAAGTTCATTGACGAGACCAGTCGCGACACACCTTTTTTCCTTTACGCCGCATACACGCTTCCTCATTTCTCATCAAAGGACGAAGATGAACACGGGCTCGCCATTCCTTCGACTGCCCCGTATTCGACTCGTGACTGGGAGGAACCTGCAAAGAAATACGCAGCCATGGTTCACCGGCTCGATCGCGATGTTGGCCGGATCGTCGACGTGATTGAAGAGAAAGGTCTGCGAGAAGACACTCTGATCATCTTTACGAGTGACAACGGCGGCCATACGACTGTTTCCAAACAATTCAAGACCAGTGGCCCTCTTCGCGGCTTCAAGCGAGATTTGACTGAGGGGGGGATCCGCGTACCGTTCATCGCCAGTTGGCCGGGGACGGTTCCGGCCGATCAGACGAGCGAAGCCGTCATCGCGTTTCAGGACATGCTCCCGACTTTCGCCGAACTGGCGGGAGTCGAACCTCCGACGGCGATTGACGGGAAATCGATCACGCGCGAACTCAAGGGCGACGCTTCCGCACAACGACCGGGGTATCTCTACTGGGACTACGGGCACTGTCGTCGGCATTATGATCAGGCCGTTCGCTGGAAGAACTGGAAGGGCATTCGCCATGGCCAGAGCAGCGACATCCAGTTGTACGATCTCAGCACAGACATTGGCGAAGAACACGACGTCGCCTCAAGTCACCCCGACGTGGTCGCCCGTATTGCGGAGATTATGGCCTCCGCTTCAACGCCCAGCGCCCTTTACCCCGTCGGGACCGTTTATCGGGGACAGCCGATCTGGCGGCCTGAACCGTCGCGGTAATCGGACCGACAATTCACAGACGACCTGCCGGGGAAGGCTGGAGCGGATCCTGACGGTAGAACCGACGAAGCTCGGCGTAAAGATCGGGCCATTCCTGTTTCACCTCCTGCGGCGTTCCGAAGAAGGCTTCTGTTGCCACGGCGAAGAACTCCGCCTGATCGGTGGTACCGTAGCAGTCGAGAACCGGTCTGCGACGCTGACGACATTCCTCACAGAGTCGGTCGAAATCGCGAGCCATAACCTCGAGCCACCGTTCGGCATCGGCATGCGATTCAATGGGCGGCACTCCGTCAGCATCAGGCCCGTTGCGGAAATCCAATTGATGCGCGAACTCATGAAGGATGACGTTCCGTCTTCGACTGGATCGCGAGATTTCCTGTTGAATATCGGACCAGGCGAGAATCACGGGGCCACGATACCACGCTTCTCCAAGACGATCCGATCGCCCTTCAATAACGACCCCACTTCCGATGTGGTCCTGCGTCACGGCTCGATACGTCGTAGGGTAAAGCAACACGGTTTTCACATGTTCGAAGTGGCTGTTATCCAATCCGAGTGTCAGCCGCATCGCATGCCCGGCGATCGTAACGCGATGCTCATCCGTTACGGCAAGTCCATTACACCCTTCCCAGTGTTTATGCTCCACGAACCGCACGATTCCCGCGTCGAGTCGCTCTCGCATCTCCGCACTCAATGAACGGCGATACGGGACATTCGCGTCCAGGATTTGCTCCCAAGCTTCGGGAAGTTGAACCGGTTCCTCCCGGGTCTGAAATAACGCCTGCCAAAATCGCCACATATACGTTCTCTGAGCCTGCCGCCTGCAGAATAAGTCATTCTTAAGAAGCTCGCCGGGACCAGACTCAGCGATTCTGGCGAACGAAACCAACAGGCTCGTCTGCCGTCGTGATCATACACGGGCAGGCAGTTGCGAACAGCCGTAAAAACATATCTCGGCATTCTTGAGCAAAGTGAGCCGCGAGCCCGCGCCTGATCCTTCAAACGGTGGTACTGAAGCATCCCTTCCGCCGTGCTTGCTCTTCAATCACGTGACAAATACAATCCATCAACGCTGATTGATTGATGAGATCCTTCACTGCATCCCCCCTCCCTTCCTCCTCCCGATGAGAGACACCTTCATGCCATATCGCCGATTGTTCGTGACGCTCTGCCTGCTGGTTTCTCCCCTTGTTGCCTCCGCAGCCGAACCCTCGCAGGCCTCGAAAGTCGCCCTTAACGAGATCGTGCATCATCAGTTGCTGGAGAAATCACAGGCGCTGCTCGCCAAACGTCGTGAAGCTTACGAACAGCGGAACGCTGTTGATGACATCCGCGATCATCAACAGCAGTTGAAAAGCTTCTTTGTTGAAGCAATCGGTGGATTTCCAGAACGAACTCCGCTCAAGCCTCAAATTACAGGAACTCTTCAGCGTGACGGGTATCGCGTTGAGAAAATTATCTACGAGAGCCGGCCGCACCACTATGTCACCGGAACGATGTTTCTTCCGCAGAGCAACGAGTTCCCTGCCCCGTATCCAGCCGTGCTAGTCGTGTGTGGTCACTCCGCGAATGGCAAAGCTTACGAAGGGTATCAGGCATCTTGCGCCTTGCTCGCATTGAACGGCATCGCCGCGTTTATTATCGATCCCATCTGTCAGGGAGAACGAAAGCAGCTGCTGAAGTCTGACGGGACGCCTGTGATCGCAAGCGCCACCACAGGACATACTCAAGTTGGCATCGGGGCGATGTTGCTCGGTTGGAATACGGCTCAATTTGAAATTTGGGATGGCATCCGAGGAATCGATTATCTGCAGTCGCGGACAGACATCGATGGCGAGAAGATTGGTTGTTTCGGCAACAGTGGCGGCGGGACGCAGACATCGTACCTGATGGCATTGGACGATCGGATCGTCGCGGCGGCTCCAAGCTGCTACATCACAAGTTTCGAGAAACTTCTGACAACCATTGGCCCCCAGGATGCCGAACAGAATATTTTTGGGCAGCTGGCCGCGGGGATGAATCATGCGGACTATGTCATTATGCGGGCGCCGCGGCCCACACTGCTTTGCACCGCCACGCAGGACTTCTTCGATATCAGCGGTTCCTGGGACGCGTTCCGGGAAGCGAAGCGAGTCTACATGCGGTTCGGCTTCGGCGAGCGAGTTGACCTCGCCGAGAACGACGACACTCACGGTTTCAAGAAACCGCTGCGGGAAGCGGCGGCACGATGGATGCTTCGCTGGCTGGCAGACCGCGACGTAGCAGTCACCGAACCAGAGATCGATTTGTTGTCCGATGAGGAAATGCAGTCCACGCCTGATGGACAGGTTATGCTGCTCCCGGGCGCACGTTCTGCGTTCGACCTCAATCTCGAAGAAGCCCGGCGACTGGCGAGAGTTCGAGAAGAGAAATGGCGTAACGAGACCCCCGCTCAATCACGGGACCGCATTCGGAAAACTCTCGGCATTCCCGAATTGAAAGAGATCGCCGCGGCTCAGCCGGAACCCGTTGCCGAAACGGGCAACGACTCCGGACAGCAGGAACAGGTTCTGCTCACGACAACCTGGGGAGTGCCGCTCGCGGGCATATGGGTGAAACCGGCCGGGAAGTCGACCGGCACGACATTGTACCTGCACGCGGCCGGCGCCGAGAAAGCGATCCAGGATGATCCCAACCTGAAAGCACTGGTCGATGAAGGACAGTCGGTTCTGGCAATCGATATATCGGGGATCGGTGCGACACAGCCGGAGAGTCAGCGCTGGTACAGCGACAGCTTCGGTGTCAATGCAGGCAATGCGGTACTCGCTTACCTCTGCGGGACATCTCTGGTCGCTCAACGGACAGAAGAAATCCTGGCAACGGCCAAGCTACTGACCACTGAGAAAGACAACACGCCGGGATCAATTTCCCTGGTTGCGACCGATGAACTTTGTGTACCGGCCCTGCACGCCGCGGCCCTGGCTCCGAAGTTGATTCAGGAAGTCAAACTGATCCGTCCCCTGGTATCGTGGACCGAGGTCATTCGCGGCAAGCTGACACACAATCAGGTTGTTAACGTCGTCCACGGCGTACTGCGGGAATACGACCTGCCCGAACTTGTGACTTTGCTGGGGGATAATGTGAGCGTGGTCGATCCGGTCGATGGACAAGGCAATCCGATCAACTAAAGGGATGCCCCGCCTGTTCCGTGGAGAATTCATGGGATTCGCTGCACGCTTTCGCTGTGAAACGCGGACGTCTCACATGCACTTCGGTCACTCCCGGTATCCAAAGCGTAAGACGAACCACTTGCCTCCCCTGGTCCGCTGTTCCGGGGACTTTCTCCCGTTCGATTCAGATCGATTGCAGCTTCATTAAGTTCGCGCTCAAAAGCCTGTTCGGACACCGAGACACACGGTTCACCGACTTCACTTTTTTTCGTCGAAAAAGAGGACTCGCAGTCGGTCCGTATTCTTACTGAATCCTGCTTGCCGCCCGTTCGTTCTTGAGAAAAATCGATTGGTAAACGGGGCAACTTTCGGCAGTTTTTCGGGAAGCTCGGGGGGACGTTTCCCTGCACGTCCAGAGTCGGGGGGACTGTTTGTGGGGGGGAAAGCATTGTGAGTCGATGGAGGGTTAGACGACGCCCACCTGTTGCGCTTTCGCAAACTCTATCGCCTGCATGGATTCCCCGCTTATGATCTGCTGCCGATCCGCACGAACATCATTTGCTCAGCTCTTGCCCGCCCTGCTTGTTTTGCTTATCGGACCGCTTCAAGAAGAAACCGCCCACGCACAATCGAACCGCTACTCCGGTACGGCCTTCGAACCGCTAACAGATACCTACTTCTTCCTGCAGTATGAAGGGGGAGATGACTGGGCCCAGGGAACACAGCAGGCTCAGTTTGGCGCTACCCGTTACATCGATGCGCCGAACGGCAATGGGTTATGGCTGAATTATGGACAGTTCGGCTTCGATCACGACGGACACCATTCGCTGAATGCGGGCGTCGTTCGTCGGTTCTGGCTGGGAGGCGGGATCGTCGGTATCGGCGGCCATTACGATCTCACCCGGTCGGCTTTCGAGAATGATTTTCAAAAGGTGGCGATCACTGGCGAGTGGTTCTCCTCCGACAGCAACTGGATCGTCCGTGGCGAAGGGAACTTCGCCGTCGGTCCCGATTCGTTCCTGATCCAGGATCTGGGCACCACGGTCGATGAACTGTTCTTTCAGGGCAACAACCTGATGTTTAGTCAAACATCAGGTCAGATCGTGGAAGAAGGCCTTTCCGGACTCGAGTATGAAATTGCCCGTGCACTGGGTAATTATGCAGCCGAGGGATATCTCGGCGGCTACCATTATCTGGGACAGAAGGGCGAGGACGCTAACGGCATTAAAGGGGGCGTTCGCGGCTTCATCAGTCCAGCTCTGCTCGCCAATCTCGAAGTGCGTAATGACAACGTCTTCGGCAGCAGCCTTTACGGCGGGATCACCATGTTCCTCGGCGGTCCCGCACGCAATCAGCGGCACACGCTGGCCGACCAGATGATCATGCCGGTCCAACGCCACGATCAGGCGATTATCAATACCGTTGATACACGGGTCATGCTTCCCAATCTGGCGGTCACTCAAGGCGGCGATACGCTCACGTTCACGCATATCGACAATGTCAATACCGGCGACGGCGGCAACTCAGGAACCTACGAGGATCCGTTCACCTCGCTCGCCGCTGCGAGTGGGTCTTCTCACGACATTGTCTATGTCCATTCAGGAACCGTTTTCACCAACGACGGTTACGTAATGTCCAACGGACAGCGCCTCCTGGGGGAAGGAGCAGGCAATCAACATCAACTGATGACCGACCAGTTCGGACTGATCCTTCTGCCCGAAGTGAATGGAATCGCCGGAGCCCGCCCGATCATTCGCGGAGGCGCGACTCCCATCATGGTGGCGGGAAACTCCGAGCTTTCCAACTTTGATATCCAACAGGCATCGCGAACCCTGATGTTCGACAACGTCCCTGGAGACGTCGATGTCAACCGCCTGAGTGGAAGCGGCTCGATCGATATCATTCGCGGTTCTGGCAACTACACATTCAGCGATGTCCATATTGTCGATTCAACCAATGGCGGTCTGCGAATTGACGGCGGCTCCTCCAATGTAACATTCGAGGGACTCTACGGTGGCAGCTCCCTTTCCGTTCTCGATGGATACGCCGTCGCGATTCAGAATAACCACTCGGGAACCGTTCTCTTCCCCACCGCGAGTTCGATCTCGACGACGAATGCCCAGGGCTTCTCGTTCCTGAATGGCCTGAGCGGGACCTATGTCTTCAATGGTACGAACAACATCCTGAACGCCAGCAACGACGCTCTCACGCTGGCCAATGCCGGTGGAGTCTACATCTTTGGCGAGAACACCGGAATTACCAATAACGGGAACTCCGCGGTCGTTATGGATCTGACCGGTGTCAACAATATCGACTTCACCTACGGCGGTTCGATTCTCAACAACAGTGGAAATGCGATTCGTATTACCGGGGGACCTGCGACCGGACAGTCGATCCGGTTTAATTCTTCCGCCGAGAATGCCCTTCAGGACAGCGCAGACGGGATTCATATTGCCGATACCGGGGCCGACATCAGCGTAACAGCTGACACCGAGCTGACAGGTCAAGAGGGGCTCACCATCCGAAACGGCGACGGCACCTATTCCTTCGCCGATACCGATATCAATCTCAGTCCGGGGACGGACCCGTCGCTCTTGATCGATGGAGGGACGGGCATGGTGAACTTCGGTGAGGCCAGCTCAGTCACCAACGATTGGGACCGGGCCGCCGTTCGCGTGGAGGGCGGTCATACCGGAACCCTGTCGATGGACGGCACGGTGGCGTCCGCAGCCGGCGAAGGCATTGAATTCGACAATGCGGACGGAACCTACAACTTCGGCGGCACGACCAATCTAAATGGGACGACTCGCGGCATCCGGGTGGCCAATGGATCCAGCGGAACCTTCTCCTACTCGGAATACTCCCACATCGCCAACACCACAGACGACGCGATCCAGATGGATCTGACCAATGCCGATCAATTGGATTTCACCTACAGCGGGACGATCCGCAACACAACAGGACGAGCTATCGATATCAGTGGCGGCCCCGGCGTCGATCAGTCGGTGCTGTTTAACTCGACAGCAGCGAATGCCATCACGGACAGTGGGGAAGGCATTCGAATCGCCAGCACCAATGCCGACATCACGGTTCAGTCAAACACCGAGCTGACAGGTTCCAACGGCATTGAGATCGTGAATTCAACGGGAACCTACACCTTCTCGAATACGAACGTCGATTTGAGTTCCGGTTCAAATGCAGCGATGTCGATTGATGGCGGATCGAGCGACATCGTCTTCGAGGCGAACAGTTCCATTACCAATGATCAGAATCGAATGGTGGTGAGTGTCGGCAATGGTCATAGCGGAAACCTGACGATGGACGGAACGATCACGTCCACCTCAGGCCTCGGCATCCTCTTCTCCGATGCGGACGGAACTTACAATTTCAGCGGCAACACCACTCTTGATCGAACTGCCCGCGGACTTCAGATCGACAATGGCTCTTCCGGGACGTTTGCGTTCTCTGAAGGGACCGCCATCAGCAACACCACGAACGAAGCGATCCTGATGGATCTGACCGGTGCTGATGGGATCGACGTCACCTACAGTGGAACGATTCGGAATTCGTCAGACGCCGCAGTCGAGATCACCGGTGGACCAGGCATCGGACAGTCAATTATCTTTAATTCGACCACAGCCGATGCCATTCAGGACAGTGGAGAAGGCATTCACATCTGGGACACAGCTGCCAATGTCAGCGTTCTGTCCGACACGGAGCTGACCGGAGCAAATGGACTCCGCATTCAGAACTCAACCGGTCAGTATACCTTCGCTGACACCGACATCGCATTAAGCCTTCCGGGAGGTCCGTCTCTTTCGATTCAGGGAGGATCGAGTAACGTCGAATTCGGTTCGGACAGCTCTATTACGAACGACCAGAATCGATATGCTGTCGCGATTGGTGACGGACATACCGGCAGCCTGACGATGGATGGCCAAATCTCATCGACCGCCGGAGGCGGCTTGAGCTTCAGCAATGCCGACGGAACGTATGCCTTCAACGGCATGACAACCCTCGATGGAGTGAATGCCGGGATCTCGATCACCGATCGCTCTGAGGGAACCTTCACGTTCTCCGAAGACACGAGCATTGTAAACACAGGGACCAGCGCGGCGATCTCGATCAACACGGCTGATGCCGACAACCTCGACTTCACCTACAGCGGAACCGTGAATAACTCATCCGGCCGTGCGATCGAGATTACCGGTGGCCCCGGCACAAATCAGTCCGTCCTGTTTAACTCGACCGCGGCCAACGCCATCCAGGACAGCGGGCAGGGAATCCGGATCGCCAACACCGGTGCAGATATCGTTCTTCAATCCGAGACCATGTTGACCGGAACGAGCGGGATCAGCATCGTCAATTCCACCGGCTCCTACACGTTTGCCAATACCGACATCAGTTTGAGTTCCGGAGGAAGCCCTTCATTGTGGGTGAGCGGCGGATCGAGCAACGTCCACTTCGGCACCAACAGTTCGATGACGCACACGCAGAGCGGGAGGGTCGTTAGTGTCGACAACGGTCACACCGGCACAATGAATATGGATGGCACCATCCTGTCCACAGCCGGCGGCGGCATCTTCTTCGACAACGCAGACGGGATCTACAACTTCAACGGCTCCACAGCCCTGAATGGAACCACGCGCGGTATTGATGTCACCAATGGTTCGGCCGGTACATTCACATTCTCGGAAGACACCAGCATCACCGGTCCGAGCGCGGGCGGGGTCCGCCTGAACATGACGAATGCCGATGATCTCGCTTTCACCTACAGCGGAACGATTCAGAACTCCACCGGCCTGGCCATCGATATCAGCGGAGGTCCAGGAACTGGGCAAACTGTTCTCTTCAACTCGACCGTAGAAGACGCCATCCAGAACAGCGGCGAGGGAATCTGGATCGCCAACACCAATGCCAACGTCATCCTCCAGTCTGATACCGAGCTGACCGGCAGTAGCGGCATTCAGATCTCTGAGGCGAGTGGGACTTTCACATTCAGTGATACCGATATCAGTTTGACCACGGGCACCAATCCCGCGCTGCTCCTCGAGGGCGGTTCGAGCATCGTCAACTTCAGTGCGGACAGTTCGATCATAAACGATCAGAACCGCACTGCCCTTCTGATAATGAATGGTCACACCGGCACGCTGAACGTGGATGGAAGCATTGTGTCTACAGACGGATTCGGTATCCGCTTCGATAACGCCGACGGAACGTATCTCTTCAATGGCATGACCACTCATACGGGTCCGGGCCGTGGGGTCCACGTTACTAACGGCTCGTCGGGAACCTTTGCTTTCTCAGAGGATACAGCGATCGCCAATACACTCGATCCAGCGATCGAACTGAATCTGGCGAATGCAGACAATCTGGACTTCACTTACAGCGGCACCATCCAGAACTCCACCGGTCGGGCCATCAGTGTCACCGGCGGCCCCGGCACCGGGCAGTCGATCCTGTTTAACTCCACGGCAACGGACGCCATCCAGGACAGTGGAGCCGGCATCCAGATCGCCGATACCAACGCCGATGTCAACATTCAGTCCGATACCGAATTGACCGGCGCGAACGGTATCGAGATCAGTAACTCCACAGGAACGTACACCTTCGCCGATACCGACATCGCCCTGAGTGTTGGTACCAACTCGTCTTTGAGGATCGACGGCGGTTCCAGCACGGTCAACTTCGGAACGAACAGTTCGATTCTGAACGACCAGTCCCGGAATGTCGTCCGCGTGGAAGACGGACACACCGGAACGTTGAATATGGCTGGTACCATCAGCTCCACGGACGGGTTCGGTATTGAGTTTGACAACGCCGATGGACTCTACAACTTCACCGGCTCGACGACGCTGGATGGGACTGGGCGCGGTATTCGAGTCGACAACGGCTCTTCCGGTACGTTCGCATTCTCGGAGACGACCAGCATCGCCAATACCACTCAAGCGGGGATCCAGATCGACCTGGCGAACGCTGATAACCTTGCCTTCACCTACAGCGGCACGATTCAGAATTCCACCGGCCGCGCTATCGACATCACGGGCGGACCTGGCACCGGACAAACAGTCCTCTTCAACTCCACGGCAACAGACGCCATACAGGACAGCGGGCAAGGAATCTGGATCGCCAATACCGATGCAGACGTCAACATTCAGTCCGATACCGAGCTGACCGGCTCGAACGGAGTGACGATCACCAACTCGACCGGCACTTACACATTCGCCGATACCGACATCAACCTGAGCTCCGGGTCCGATCCGTCACTGTTGCTCGACGGTGGCACAGGAACAGTCAACTTCGGCGCCAACAGCTCGATTACGAACAACCAGAACCGAGCTGTTGTGAGTGTCGAAAATGGTCACACCGGAACGCTGAACATGGACGGCAACATCTCGTCCACAGCGGGGACCGGAATTGTCTTCGACAATGCCGACGGAACCTACACCTTTAACGGCACAACCAGCCTGAACGGGACTACACGCGGAATTGACGTGGCCAATGGTTCGATCGGCACGTTCACCTTTTCGGAAACCACCAGCATCACCAACACGACCGACGAAGCCGTCCGGATCGACACGACGAATGCCGATAACCTCGACTTCACCTACAGCGGCACCATTCAGAACGCCACAGGACGGGCAATCAGCGTCACCGGCGGACCGGGCACGGGGCAGTCGATTCTGTTTAACTCCACCGCAACCGATGCGATTCAGGATAGCGGGACCGGGATTCTCATCGCGGGAACCGATGCCGATGTCAACGTCCAGTCCGACACGGAGTTGACCGGATCAGCAGGACTGACCATTGCCGGAGCAGACGGCACTTATACGTTCGCCGATACCGACATCGATCTCAGTTCGGGAGCAATCGCTCCTCTGCTAATCGACGGTGGAACAGGCACTGTTCTGTTCGGAACCAACAGTTCCATCAGCAACGATCTGGACCGCATCGCCCTCATGGTCCAGGGCGGCCACACCGGCACTCTGACAATGAACGGCGTTGTCTCTTCGACCGATGGCGCCGGCCTGGATTTCAGCAATGCCGACGGAACCTACACTTTCAACGGCACAACCACCCTCGATGGTACCGATCGCGGCCTGCGAGTCTCGAACGGATCAGCAGGAACATTCACGTTCTCTGAAGACACCAGCATTGCCAATACGCTTAACGAAGCGGTTCTGCTGGATCTCGCCAACGCAGACAACATGGACTTCACTTACAGCGGAACGATTCAGAACTCGACCGGCCGTGCCATCGATATCACAGGCGGACCAGGGACCGGACAATCGGTCGTCTTCAACTCCACGGCGACAGACGCCATCCAGGATAGTGGAGACGGGATCCGCATCTCCAATACCGATGCCAATGTCAACATTCAGTCCGACACCGAGCTGACCGGTTCCAACGGCGTGGAAATCACCAACTCGACCGGCATCTACACCTTCGCCGATACGGACATCAACCTGAGTTCCGGGACCGATCCGTCCCTGTTGCTTGATGGCGGTTCGAGCACGGTCAACTTCAGTGGCAACAGCTCGATTACGAACAACCAGAACCGGACTGTCGTGACTGTGGAAAATGGTCACACCGGTACGCTGAATATGGATGGAACCATCTCGTCAACCGCCGGCGACGGCATCGTGTTCGATAACGCCGACGGGAACTATAACTTCAACGGCACGACCAATCTGAACGGGACCACCCGCGGAATTCACGTGACCAATGGTTCGGCAGGGTCGTTCGCCTTCTCGGAGAACACCAGCATCGTGAATACCACCGATGAAGCCGTTCGCATGGATCTGACGAATGCAGACAACCTCGACTTTACCTACAGCGGGACGATTCAGAACTCGACCGGCGTCGCGATCGATATCAGCGGGGCGGGGACTGGCCAGTCCATTCTGTTCAACTCCACTGCAGCGGATGCCATTCAGGACAGCGGCCAGGGGATCTGGATTTCCAATACTGATGCGGACATCGATTTCCAGTCCGATACCGAGCTGACCGGCCTTTTCGGTCTCCTCATCGTTGGGTCGGATGGAACCAACACCTTCGCCGATGCCGACATCAATCTGGGCGGGGGAGCAACCTCGTCTCTGTTGATCACCGGTGGGTCGGGCACGGTGAACTTTGGTGCGAACAGTTCGATTACCAACAACTCCAACCGGCCTGTTGTGCATGTTCTCGGAGGCCACACCGGAACGCTCAATATGGATGGCGACGTCTCGTCAACCGCGGGTGAAGGCCTCGTCTTCAACAATGCCGACGGCACGTATAACTTCAACGGCACAACGAATCTCAACGGGACCAGCGACGGCATTCAAATTCTGAATAACTCGTCCGGAACATTCACTTTCTCAGCTGACACCAGCATTACCAACACGACCGGTAGAGCAGCATTCGAGGAAGCCAACAGCACTGCCAACGTAACCTACAACGGTACGATTACGCAGAATACCGCCCAGAACGCGGTTAACATCACCGACAAAACCGGAGGCTCGACCACGTTCAATGGTCAGGTTACGGCGAATACGAGTAGCGCAATAGCGATCCACCTGGAAGATAACGCGGGTTCAACCACCAGCTTTAATGGCGGACTCGATATCGATACCACCACCGGGATTGGCTTGTATGCCCGCAACGCTGGAAACGTGAACGTGACCGGCACGGGGAACAGCATTTATACGACGAATGGAGAAGGGGTTCGTATCGAAAATACAACCGTGGATATGACTTTCGATGAAATCACGGTCCTGCAAAACTCGTTCGGAACCAGCGGGATTCGGTTGAATACCATGTCCGGCGACTTTGAGGTCACGGGAACGACCACGATCGGAAGCAACGGAACGGTCGGGACCGGAATTGATATCAGCAGCGGCACCTTCGACCAGACCGGAAACATCACGTTCGGTGAGGTATTCCTGGGAGCAGCTGGTACGGGAGGAGCGGGCCGGGCATTTTCCGTGGACGGCAGCGGCCAGACGATCAGCTTCGGAGATACCACCATCGCCGGTCTCTGGAACCAGGGCGATCTCCGTTATCGCAGCACTGGTAGCACCAGCAGCCTGACGTTCGACAGCCTCGATAACACCGCAGCGACAGCGGTTCGCGGCCTGGCAATTCAGAACTCCGCAGGAAGCGTGACCGTGAACGGCGGTATGATTGAAGGTCGAAGTGGCTCCGCGATCGATGTCGACAGCGGCACCGGTGCGATCACGATTAACTCGACCATTATCGATACGTCCGGCGGCGGCAACGTGGTCAGCGTTTCCGGCCGCAATGGCAGTTCCAGCGCCATCAACTTCAACGGGGACGTCATTGGTAACGGATCTGCAATCCTGGTCGACAACAATACCGGAGGAATTATTAACTTCAATGACGACGTGGTTATGACCGGAGTTTCCGGATTGTACGTCGATAACAACTCGGGAACGACGATTAACTTTACCGGACCCACTACGGTCTTCGACACCGCCTTCACGGCAATCGGCTTTGTGAACAACGCGTCAACAACGGCGTTGAACTTCAGTGGTGGTAACCTGGATGCAACCTCTGCCTTCATGATCGCCCTGGATGCAACCGGCCCCGGGACGATCGCGATCACGGGAATGAACAATTCGATTTCGGCAGTCAACGATGACGCGATCGATATCGACGGGATTGTCTTCTCACTCAACAACACCTGGGTGAACAACGCCGGTGCGTATTACACCATTGAAACCCACAACAGCACCCTCTCCGGCAACGGCAACATCGCCCCGAACTTCAATTCGACCGGCGGTGGCAACACCGGCGTGATCGAGTTCAACGGAGGACTCGACCTGGCTCCGTAGTCCCCCCCAACGGGGGCGAGCTGCTCTCCGCCACCGATCCATCGATTTCGAGACGTGCTCCACGTGCTCCGACAGAATCGATGCCACATCTGGCGAACTGACCACAGGGCGATCCCATGCGATGTGTTGAACAGCACGCTGTCATCAGCACAGGCTGCTCCGTGCTCACGCCGACTCCGTAATGGCAAGAGATTTCTCGCGGTGGTCGATAAAATGGGCCGGGATGTTAAGATGTGAGAGTAGTGTTCGGCACCTTCAACAGGCGAGCGATTAGACGCCCCTGGCAAGTGCAGCGTGACTCGGCCGACAGGTTAAGCCTCTGCCTTCCAGCCATGCTCGCCCCTGAAGAAGCCGTCACCGACTCCTCTCCCGATTGAGATCCCCCGCCCCACGGTTGAAGCAGCTCGCGATTGTTCCCGGAAAGACCCCATGCCATGCTGAAATACTGGTCTGTGTTATTGGCCTCTGTAACGATCCTGGTCCCGTTGGCACACGCAGAGGATGATGGCAAATTGCGCATCATCTGCTTCGGGGCCCATCCCGACGACGCGGAATACAAGAGCGGGGGCACGGCGGCGTTGTGGGCGAAACAAGGGCACCATGTAAAGCTGGTGTCCGTGACGAATGGGGATATTGGACATTGGGAAATGTCTGGCGGACAGCTGGCCAAACGGAGGACCGCCGAGTCAGCCGAGGTCGCGAAACGCCTCGGCGTCACCTCGGAAGTGCTCGACATTCACGACGGCGAACTGATGCCGACACTCGAGAATCGCAGGACGATCACGCGACTGATCCGGGAATGGAAAGCGGATATCGTCATCGCTCACCGCCCCTGGGACTATCACCCCGATCACCGCTATGTTGGAGTCCTGGTGCAGGACGCTGCGTTCATGGTCCAGGTTCCGTTCTTTTGTCCGGACACTCCGCCGCTCAAGAGCAATCCGGTTTTTCTGTATTCAAGCGATCGCTTCCAGAAGCCGTATCCTTTTGAAGCCGACATCGCTGTGGCGATCGATGACGTGTTTGATCTGAAGGTCGAAGCGCTGACAGCTCTTGAATCACAGGTGTTCGAAGGGGGAGCGCTGGCCGGGCCGGAATTCCTGACAACAGTTCCGCCCGCGTCCCAACCCGAACTTCGGAAGGAATGGCTCAAGGAACGCTGGGACCGACGCGCCGGAGCCGAGGCGAGCAATTACCGCTCGGCTCTCATCAAATGGTATGGCCCCGAGAAAGGTCGGCAGGTGAAATACGCCGAAGCTTTCGAGATCTGCGAATACGGCCGCCAGCCATCCCCTGAAGAAATCCGCCAGCTGTTCCCATTCTTCCCGGAACCGAATGCCAAATCGGAGTAGACTCGGCGTCCCCCATTCTTCACCAAAGGCCTGGTTTGCAGGACTTTGACTTGGACCACACTTAGCTCACGCTTGGATTACACGCATGGGTGCGGGATTCGTGGGGAGGAGTGCTGTTCATTGAATGTGTCGCCCCATCGAGAATACGATCGCCGGGCAATACCGAGATCGCCAAATCCTCCCAGCCACTGCATGCGAGGGAAAGCGGGAAGACAATAACGGCGGCAAATGCAATAATGATCAACATGTCACACCAAACTCGATTCACTCGCCGGACTGCTGCATTCTTTTTGACGTGCAGCCTGATCGCCGGACTGCTGCCCGGCGCTGCCTCAGTTGCCGTTGCCGAGGAGCAAGACGACAGTCACGATTCCGTTGTTCAGCTGGATGAAGCGCAGACCGAAGCAGAACTGCGGGCCGACGCTGAGGAAGTTCTCAAGAAGAAGGTCGAACCATTCGTCAAGAAGTACTGCATCAGTTGTCACGGAACCCGACCTGAGGCGGGGATCAACCTCCAGTCGGCACTCCGAACTCCCGGCGCTACGTCCTCATTCCTGCATTGGAAGAAGGCGGTGGCGAACGTCAAGGTGGATGACATGCCGCCCGACTATGCCGACAACATTCCAACCGATGAGGAGCGGCACCAGTTCATCGAGGGGATCGGCAAGCTCAAGTACCTGGCCCCACGCGACCCCGGTCCCTTTGTCATCCGTCGCTTGAGTAAGGTGGAATACGGGAATACGCTCCACGACCTTTATGGTGTGGCCCCATCCATCGCCGACAGCCTGCCCGAAGAAGTCGTCGGCGCGGGGTATCTCAATTCGATCTCTCCGCTGCAGTCGGAGTTGTTTCTCGACATTGCCAACAAGGTGGTCGAACAGGTCGTGGTGCCGGAAGGTCAACCACCGACCCAAGTCCAGCAGCGTCTCTTTGGAGAACCGCCTTCCAACGATGCGGATTATCGTGAGGCAGCGCGGAAGATTGCGCGCGACCTGGCTCGCGACGCTTACCGTCGTCCCGCGACCGAAGCAGAGCTGGATGTGCTCGTGGGCGTCTTCGATCTTGGTCGCGAGAACGATCTGAGTTACACGGCTTCACTGACTCTGATGTGGAAGGCGATCCTCGTCTCTCCGCAATTCCTCTTCATCACGCCTTCGGGAGGAGTAGACTCGAAAGACGCCATCGTGCCACTGGACGACTATCAATTGGCTTCCCGACTCTCCTACCTGTTGTGGTCGGCTCCGCCGGATGCCGAACTGTCCGATCTGGCTGATAAGGGCGAACTCCACCAGCCCGAAGTGCTGCGAGCACAAACGGAGCGTCTGCTGAGGAATCCGCGTTCACGAGCCCTGTTCGACGGCTTCGGTGCGCAGTGGCTGGGCGTGGGTGGGCTGGAGCGTCAGACGTTTGATCCGGACATGTTCCCCCAGATGACCCCTGCTTTGCGAGAGGCGATGGTCGAAGAAGCACGTCTGTTCTTCGAGAGCATCATCCGTGAGAACCAGAGCGTGTTCCGATTTGTGGACAGCGACTACACCTTCCTGAATGAGCCGCTTGCAGAGTTGTACGGGCTGGAGCAATCTGTAAAGGGTCCGGCCATGCGGAGGGTTAAACTCGACGACCCTAACCGGGGCGGAATCCTGGGCATGCCGGCCACGCTGGCCACGACGTCGTTTCCAAACCGGACAAGTCCCGTCAAGCGTGGCGTCTGGGTCCTCGAACAGATCCTGGGAGAACGTGTCCCTCCGCCTCCGCCGGACGTGCCCGAACTCGAAGAGTTGGAGCAGGAACAGACGAACGTAGAGGCATTGACGCTGCGTCAACGGACAGAACTGCACCAATCAGAACCGACGTGTGCAAACTGTCATAAGGTCCTCGATCCGATCGGCTTCGGATTGGAAAATTTCGACGCGATTGGGCGATGGCGGGAACGAGATGAAGTCGGCGTCGCGATTGACTCGGCGGGGACACTTCCCAATGGAGAGAGCTTCTCCACTCCCGCTGAATTGAAAGGCCTGCTGGCGAAGCGAAAGGCAGAACTGGCTCGAAACCTGACTGAGCGGTTGATGGCCTACTCACTCGGGCGACAGCTGGAAGGCTACGATGAACTCGTGATCGACCAACTGATGGTCAAGATCGCCCAGGACGATTACAGAATGCGAACGATGATCACTGAAGTCATCACCAGCTACTTGTTCACGCATCGCAAAGTCAAAGGTTGAACCATGAGTATCCATTCTCCGATCAATCGTCGCACCTTTCTGAGAGGCGCGGGAGTTTCCCTCGCACTGCCTCTGCTCGATTCCGCAGGCTGGGCGGCGGGGAATACTCCTGCCCAGCCACCCGTGCGGCTGGGGTTCATGTATATGCCGCACGGCGTCATCATGGATGAATTCTGGCCAGAGAGTCCGGAGTCATTTCACACGTCGCCGCCGCCAGCGATCGAATCACTGCGTCCGATCCTGGATCAGTGCCTGATGATGAAGGGCATTTCCGGCGTGCCGACCTCGCCGTTCAGCGGTGCGCCGCACGCCTTGGAGTTGTCGACCTGGCTCACGGCTACCCTCCCGGACGCGGATACACGCAGCCGCATCAATATCGCGATCTCTGCTGACCAGATCATGGCCAACTATGTGGGAGCCCATACGTTGCTGCCCTCGCTGGAACTGGCGACCATGCCGCAAACGTGGAAAGAGAACCAGGCGGGCCTGCATGAGGCGTACTACTCGCATTGCAGCTACCGTTCTCCCACGCAGCCTGTCCCCGCCGAGATCGATCCTCGGAACGTCCTGAATCGGCTTTTCGGCAAGAAGGGCGACGCGGGGAGAGTGACCAGGGCCAATCCGCTCGACCGGCAGATGCTTGACCGGGTGCTCGTGGGTGCACGGGATCTGCGCCAGACGCTGGCAAGGACCGATCAGCAGAAGCTCGACGAGTATCTCGACAGCGTGCGCTCGGTCGAACGACGAATAGCTGCCATCGAAGTGCGCCAACAGGAGGCAGCCCTCGAAAAAGCTGGCGTCCGTTCAACCAAACGCCATGACAGCGACTCGCCACCCATCGAGGTCAAGATCCCCGAGGGGGATAAACGCAGTGAGTACATGCAGGTCATGTGCGATCTGAATGTGCTGGCATTTCAGACCGACACGACTCGCGTCAGCACCTATATCGGGTCCACGCCCAATGGCGTGTCTTACCCCGAGCTGGGATTCACGGACAAACACCATTCGCAGACGCACCACGAGAATCGGGAGGAGATGGTTCGCAAGGTGGCGGCGATCACGAAGTTCAACATCGATCAATTCGCCTATATGGTCAACAAGATGGCCAACCTTCGCGAGGGGGACGGCACACTCCTCGACAACTGCATCATGATGTGGGGCTCCGGCCTGGAAGACGGCAACCGACACTCCCGAGAGAATCTCCCCTTCATCATCGCGGGCCGCGGCGGCGGCTCCATCAACACGGGCCGCTTCCTGCCGGACGTGAAAGGGAATCAGGGAGACTTGTTGTCCACGTTACTGAGCTGCGCTGGAGTTCCGCTGGACCGTCCCATTGGAATTGCAACCAAACAGATCTCCGAGATCTCTGCCAATTCCTGAGAGACGCAGAGCTTGACCAGGGTGTGGTCTCAACTTGAACCGATACCCGCCCAAGGTTCTGTTCAATGATCTGTCGCACCATCCATCGAACAGGAGCACCACTGCCCGAGCTGTCGAGTGGGAGGCCCCTTCGATTCCGCAGGCGACTTGCGATTTTCAGACGAGCGGTCTTATAGCTCAACACGCAGGCAATTTACGTCGGCGAGGCCGATTTATTTAAATTTGTCTTTACGGCTGCAACGCCGATCCATCGCGCGGCCTCATAGATTGAGGATGGGATCAGTTCCTCGGAAAGTGGTGGACGGATCGGCCACCGTTGATTCAGCGGACACCAATGAAGCAACGTCCTGACGGCAAGCATGCCACTCGGCAATGAGACGGGCTACTCGGCGCGACTTTCATCCGAGCCGAAGCGTCCCAGATAGCAATCGCGGCCATTGATGCGAACAACAGCCTGACCGGACGCTTTGTGCAGACAATAGGATGGAACTCAAGATTTGCGAAGCTTGAGACGCTCCTTTGAGATCCTGGATGCTCCGTAGGTTACGGAGAAACAAGAGCCAGAAGACCGCTCTGCCGGTTCCATGGCAGGTACGCTAGAGCAGTTTCTGTGATTCACTAGCGCGAAATGGGCAATCTGGATAGACTGGCGGCGTCTCATTTCCAGAAGGAGTTGCCGATGAGCCGGTCGCTGGTGGTTCGTACGATTCCGATGCCTTCGCG